>Ga0268262_10000251_pt1 | contig 72715 bp, 75 predicted proteins | sample TergutNc150P3_FD_190354 | JGI IMG/M metagenome (GOLD analysis project Ga0268262, IMG submission 190354) | Nasutitermes corniger P3 segment gut microbial community from laboratory colony in Florida, USA - Nc150 P3 (SPAdes) (version 2) | ecosystem: Host-associated > Arthropoda: Insects >...
TGCATCTATTAAACGAACTTGAGGGACTCTAATCTCCTGATTTATGCGAACACCGTCTTTAGGGCGGTTTGGTTGTGGGCGACCTCGTGTTGGAAGCAATCTAATAAACTCCTACATAATTAAACATTGGGAAAATATAGAAAATTTATGGGCTAGTGTCTAGGGTATTGGCTAATTTTCTTTGTCTGAACCAAAATTTACAGAATAATAGCACCTAAAACCACGACAACTTCTCCTATGGTCAATAAATATCTTTTCGCATACTTACGGTTTTGCGATTTTTATTGAATAATTCTTCATTTACTAAAAACCCATTCTTTTTATAAAAATCCAAGACCTTTGCATTATGCTCAATATCTGCATCTACGGTGAGAAAACGGCAAGCAGCGTAGAATTTGTCACAAAAATAAGTTCTAGATGCTGCGAATTTTATCATATATGTTCCAATCCCTTTGTATTTTTTAAAAAAATTTTCATCTACGGCTAGTTTTGCGATTTTTATAGAAGGTATCATTTTAAATGGATAATTTAAGGAATGAAATTTCTTCTCTGCTATGGAAATTTTTATTGAATCTGTTATCAATGACATATATGAAACTATTTTTCTTTGCTCTTTTTCTCGCAATAACCAAGTTAAAGCAATATGATCTTTTCTTGAACGAACTGCATCATTAGTTAAATATTCATTATATTCTGGCACAGAACAACAAAACCCTTCAAGCGAACTCGTTGCTTTAAGTTTCTCAAAATAAAAGAATTTTAATCCATTATGCGAAGAAATAAGAATACGATTATTCATCATCATCCCTAATCATACTCTCAAAAATTTTACTCTCTTTTTCAAGCTCTGCCAAACGCTTTGGACTTGGCGTTCTACGAACCTCGGCTATAATTTGCCGAGCGATATTCACATCGCGAACAACAGTTGCTTGTACAGGTTTAACTCTAACAGCCATAATAGCCTCCAATGATAAATAATATAGAAACCTAATTTTTTATTTTACCCCTATGACCAACCTCTTTTACCTCTCCGAAAGCAGAAATGAGCGGTTTTCCCTAAAAGAAAACGAGCATTTGAACATTTTGTCTTTTAATTCGCAAAATAGCATTAGCGTGGAGCTTTGTGGTGAGGGTGCGAGTTTTGAGTATAGGAGCCTTTCGGTTTTTGAGGGAGATGAGCAGGCTGAGCAAAAGATATGCGTTGCGCACAAGGCGGAGAATACAAAGAGTTTTTTATTCGCTCGGCATATTTTAAGCGATAATTCAAAGGCTGTTTTTAATGGGGTTGTGGAGGCAGGCAGGCATTGCAAAAATATAAGTTCAAGGCAGTTGGTAAATAGTATGCTTCTTTCGCCTAATGCAAAAGCCATTTCAAAACCGGAGCTGAAAATATACTGCGATGAAGTTGAATGTTCGCACGGCAGCACTTGCGGCGGCTTAGACGAAGACTCCCTGTTTTATTTGCAATCTCGCGGCGTGAATTTAGAAGACGCAAAGAAAATTTTGCTTCACTCCTTTGCGACAGAGCTTGCAAAAGAGCATCCTTGTGAGGAACAGAGGCAGAAATTTTTAATTACCATAATGCCTTGCTGAACAACAAATACGGCATAATTTTGCCGTGTCTGTTTGGCAAAACGGATAAATGAAAACCATCGTATTTGCCAAAAGCCATATTTTCAGATTTGTTGTATGTTATAGAACGGTAAACGTTAAAAGCAACATCAACATAAATCAAAGTTCCTCCCAAAGCTCCCGCCGTACCTTCTAAGGTTCCCCTTGTAGATGCCATTAGTGCGATGCCCGAACCAACCAAAGCCCACTGAACAATTGCTCCTGTCCAATCATTCATAATAACAACAGAGCCTAAACCTGGAATTATATTTAATCCCAAAGTTCCAAATCTTTGCCCAACTGTGAAATTGCTATATCCTGAATTTTTATATAATTGCTGAATGTATTTGGGATTGTCGTAGGTGGCAGAACGAACAATATTAAATAAAATATCTGTACTCCAAAAATAAAGTCCAAGTACAAACCAAGCTGCTCCGCCAAAATCCCAGTCATCTTTAGAATCATAAGTAAGCCCATTGATCATTGCCACCGCTCCCGTGCCGAATAAACCCCATTGGATACCTGCACCTACCCAGTCATCCATAATAACAACAGAGCCTAAACCCGGAATTATATTCAATCCCAAAGTTTCAAATCTTTGCCCAACCGTGAAATTTTTATGTTCCTCTTGTTGCTCTTGTGCAAAAACTGTGAAAGCAAGGCATAGGGCAATAAAAATAAATTTTTTCATAAGCGTTTCCTCCAATATTCTACCCAAATAATTCCGGTTGCAATTCAATTTTTGCGGGGGGAATTCGGTTGCATTTTTTGTAGCCGTTCAAGGTTACGGTTCTGCCTCTTGGGGTGCGGGCTAAAAATCCTTTTTGTATTAAATAAGGCTCATAAACTTCTTCTATGGTATCTGGCTCTTCGCCAAGAGCTGCCCCTATTGTTGTTAGCCCAACGGGACCGCCGTTAAAGCTGTCTATTATGCACTCCAAAATTCGCCTGTCCATTGAGTCCAAACCATCTGCATCTATGGTTAGCATTTGCAGCGTTTTTTCTGCTATTTGTGTGGTGATTTTGCCGCCACCTCTGACTTGCGCAACATCTCTGCACCTCCGCAAAACCCTGTTTGCAACTCGCGGAGTTCCGCGGCAGCGCGAGCCTAAAAGAACGGCGGCATCGTTTTCAATTTCCACTTGCAAAATTTTCGCAGACCTATTTATGATAGTCAAAAGTTCTTGCGGAGAATAAAGTTCTAAGCGAAACAGCAACCCGAAGCGGTCTCTTAAAGGGCTTGTCAAAAGCCCGCTCCTTGTGGTTGCTCCAACAAGGGTAAAAGGGCGAAGCGGCAAATTAACGCTCCTAGCTCCGGGACCGGAATCCAGCATTATGTCCAAGCGAAAATCCTCCATTGCCGGATAGAGATATTCCTCGACAACTCTCCCCAACCGATGAATTTCGTCTATGAACAATATATCGCCGTGCTGCAAATTTGTGAGCAAGCCCGCTAAATCGCTTGGCTTTTCCAAAACAGGTCCACTGGTGACGTGAATTTGAACGTCCATTTCTTGTGCTATTATGCCTGCAAGCGTTGTTTTTCCTAAGCCTGGTGGTCCTGAAAACAAGCAGTGATCTAAAGCATCTTTTCTTTTTCTCGCCGCTTCTATTGCTATGGAAAGGCTTTCTTTCAACGCCTCTTGCCCAGTAAAATCCGCAAGCGACTGCGGTCGCAGGCTTTGCTCCGTTGCAGCTTCTTCTTCGGATTCATTTTCTGGTGAGACTGGGCGCATTTGGGTGTAATTTAGAAATATTAAAATATCAAAACAAACATACCTATCGTAATAAACACGCCGCCAATAATCGTATTTGCGGCTACTGGTTCTTTTAAAATTATAAATGCCATTGCCATTCCAATTACCAAGCTGAATTTATCAACGGGTATTACTTTTGATGCTTCGCCGAATTGCAAAGCTCTGTAAAAACATAGCCACGATAATCCGGTGGCAATTCCAGATAAAACCAAAAAGAGCAAATCTTTATGCTCTATATTTACAAAATCATTGTGTTTTCCTGTGATAAAAGTTATTGCCCAAGATATAGCTGAAACAACAGTGGTTATAACTGCTGCTGCTAAATTTGAATTTACGTTTTTAATGCCGATTTTTGCCAAAATGTAACTTGAAGCTGCAAAAAATGCCGATAAAATCGCAAACAAAACCCACGTATGGTTGCCGTGCATAAAACCCTCCCAATAATTATCTTGAATATAGAAAAATCCCTTTACGAAATTTCCATACTCAAACTTACAGTCTGTGTTCCGCGGCTTATGCCATTGAATACTCCGCGTTCTATGGAGCAGTCGGCGGAATCGCGACCTCTTGATATTGCGATGTAGCCTTCATCTATAAGTTTGTCGCGCGTTGGGTCTATGGCACAGTATTTGGTTCCCGCCCATGCTTCAACCCAAGCGTGAGTTTCGCCGTAGTCGGAGGCTAGCCCAGCTATGTAACGGCAAGGGATTTTATCAAGGCGCAGAATGGCTAACAATATTTGCGCATAGTCTTGGCAAACACCAACGCCCAAGTCAAACGCTTTTGCAGCCGAAGTTGAATTTGTGGTTGTGCCTCGCTCGTAGCGCATACGGGTATGAACAGCATTTGAAAAATGTTGAATGCGGTCTAATGCGTTAGCCGGAGCGGAACTGTTAATGTCATTGTAAAAATCGGCAAGGGTTTGGTGTGCTCGTGTCAATTCTGTTGGGTAGAGCAATACTCGCGACGGCTGGTCTGCTGCTGTGTATGGTTCGTCAGATACTTCTGCTGCCCCCTCTATCCCAAAGCGGAAATAATTGTGTGGTGAACTGATGCAACCCGCAAGCGCATCGTTGCTAAAGCCGTCAACAGTTTGCCAAAGTGTATCGGCAGGAGATGGGTCTATGTGCCAGGTCAGTTTTTTTATCTGTTGCCTGTTATCGCTCTTTGGTAATATCCGCAAAAAAAAACGATGTTCGGATGCGGGCGAAGAAAACACCAGTTCCGTTTGATATTGAAAGCGGACTGTCTTCAAGCGACTTGTTCCTCAAACAGCTTATTCAAACTTTCAAGTACTTCGTCTATGTGTGCCTTGTGGCCTTCTTCTGAAGAAAGAGCAGAGGCGAGCATCGCCAAATGCTGTGCGTTGCACAAACCTTTGCGTACGCGTGTAAGCACGTGGCATAGTTTTTCGTATTCGCTGTTGATACGTTTGTAGTCGTAAGAGAGCCTAAAGTACAGGTCTAGCCGCTCTATCAGTTTACCGCACTTAACAATTGTGCGTGCTTCGCTGTTTGAGATTTTGTCGTCTATGCTGCCCCAGAACGCAAGGAGGTAATCGATGACTGGCATCAGCGATAGGCGAAGGTTTTTTGCATTGCGGCTGGAGTTGAACGCATCAATGGCAAGCTGAATGTAGGCGAGTGCTTCGCTACCTATCACGTTTCGGCAAACAAGCGCATTGTCGTGTGCTAAACGCAGAGTAGAGCTGATGGTGAAGCTGTCCGTGTTGTCGTATAGGTATCCTTGTATAAAGTTGCGGTGATTGCCGTACTTGTCATCTATTTCCAGATTTACAAGAAACTCTTTGTAAGAATTTTTATCCTTGTCCAGAGATTTGTCGTGATAGTTGAAAAACGTGTTCAGCGTGGTGTATGCGCGCTCCGCATATCTTCCAAGCCAGTATAGGTTTGAGCTGTATTCTACCGAGATAGTACCCATGTGTCTTTAAACCCTCCTCCTTGTGAAGAATTGACAATGAATGAGCCAACAACGCGCGAGAAGCGTGTAAGTCCGCTTGCCCACATGTGCGTAGCATTGTCCGTTAGCACAAATGCTCTCAAATCGGCTTTTCGCGGAACGGAGTTTCCGTTTTCGTCCATTATATCCAAGTCTATAAAATCTATGACCTCCTGCGATATAAATCGTCTCGGCTCTTTTATTATAAGAGCTTTGAATTCAGCTAATTTCTCTTTTGACAATTCGCTGCCGAACACCACGCCATATCCGCCAGCTTCCGACACATCTTTTATCACAAGACGCTCAATGTTCTCAAGCGTGAATTTGAGGTCTTGCTCATAGTAAGGCAAATACGTAGGTGCGTTTTGCAAAATTGGTTCTTCGCCTAAGTAGTATTTTATCATCTTGGGCACAAAGTAATATATGCCTTTGTCGTCTGCAACACCGTTGCCAGGCGCGTTGATTATCGCGACATTCCCCGCACGGTAGGCATCCATAATGTGCGGCACGCCAATTAGCGATTCCGGCAAAAAAGTCATGGGGTCTAAGTACTCATCTGAGATGCGGCGATACACCGCACCGACTCTCGTCTTTACACCGAGGTAATCCTTCATATACAGAATAGAGTTATCCACAAATAATTCAGATGCTTTGACTAGCAGCGCACCTGTGCGCTCGGCAAGGTATGAATGTTCAAAGTATGCAGCGTTATATCTGCCAGGAGTGAGAATCACATTCAGCCCGCCACGATTTACAAAATCCATCGTCTCGTGCAACATCTCCGAGTAGTTGCGGTTATCCCTAACATCGTGAATTGAGTAAGCGTCTGGGTTGGCTATACGGCACAGCTCTCTGGCAATAAGCGGATAAGATGCACCCGAAGGTATGCGTAGGTTGTCTTCCAATATGTACCACGAGCCGTCCTTTGCCTGAACAAGGTCTATCCCAGAAATGTGGCTATACACACCCTTAGGAGGAACAATGCCCGCGCACTCAGGCATATATCCCTTGGATATATAGACGAACTCTTCTGGTACCACCTTGTCTGCGACAATTTTCGCGCTGGAGTATATGTCTCTCAAAAAGCAGTTCAGCGCGTTTACCCTCTGTATAAGCCCCTTGCTTAACATCAGGTACTCGGAATGCGAAATTATACGCGGTATGGCATCGTAGGGAAAGAGTTGTTCAATGAATTCTCCATTCTTGTAAATTCCGAACTTCACGCCATAACGTGCCATAAGTCTGTTTATCTCGTACGCGGTTGTAATTGACATTTCCATATTGGTTACCTTCTCATCTAATCTAAAAGTATAGAAAAATATATAGTATATTACTCACAAAACGGAGGTTTTGATGATAAAACCAGTGTCTGTGGCTGCTTTGCCCGTTGCGGAGAACTTCATTATACAGAAGAACCGCATAGAGAACGATGCAGGACCGGGGTGCAAGCGCGTTTGCGTTGTTACAGGGACTCACGGAGACGAATTGGAAGGGCAATATGTCTGTGCGCGGCTTGCGAGGATTCTGAACGAAGATAAACAGAAACTCTCTGGCATAGTGGATATTTATCCCGCTCTAAATCCGCTGGGGATTGACTCCGTTACGCGGGGATTTCCGATGTTTGACTTGGATATGAACCGCATATTCCCAGGCTCGCCAACTGGCTTGCTCGCAGAAGCTGCGGCTTATGATGTAATTCACGATATTGACGGCGCGGATATGTGCATAGACATACATTCCAGCAACATCTTTCTGCGCGAGATACCGCAGGTGCGCGTAAGCGAACAAACTGCAGCCGAGCTACTGCCCTATGCTATGATGCTCAACGTAGATCTCGTATGGGTACACGCATCATCAACTGTGCTGGAGTCAACGCTTGCGCACTCACTCAACATACGCGGCGTGAAAACGTTAGTGGTTGAGATGGGTGTTGGAATGCGCATCACTGAGAACTACTGTACGCAGCTCGTTGACGGCATACTGAATATGTTGCACGAACTTGGAATGTGGAATGGACAAGCAAGGCAGGTGCGGGAGCCGCTAGTTTCAAAGGATCATCGCATTGATTTTCTGAACTCGGATGCACACGGAATATTTATTCCTGGTGCCGCACATGGCAGCCATGTAAATGCTGGCGACCGTATTGGCAAAGTAATAGACCCGCTCGTAGGTGTTGTTGTTGAAGAAACGCTTGCGCCGTGTACTGGCTTATTGTTTACGCTTAGGGAATATCCGGTTGTATTCGGTGGTTCGCTCCTAGCACGAATTATGGAGGATTCCAATAATGGATAAGAATATTATATACTCAATAAAATCGCTCTACCGAGAGAGCATGAATATCATAGGGTACACCTTTGGCTCTGGCGAACATTCGTGCTGCGTGGTGGGCGCGCTTCGCGGCAACGAAATTCAGCAGATGGCTATTTGCGCACAATTAATTGACACGCTCAAGCGTTTAGAAGAAAACGGGGGCATAGTCTCTGGCAAAAGCATAATGATAATACCGTGTGCGAATCACTATTCCATGAATATTGGCAAGCGTTTTTGGCCGCTGGACAACACCGACATAAACCGAATGTTCCCTGGCTACGATCAGGGCGAGACCACGCAGCGCATCGCAGACGGACTGTTCAAGTCAATCAAAGATTACGTTTACGGAGTGCAGATGGCGAGTTTCTACCGCGAAGGCGAATTCTTGCCGCACGTCAAGGTGATGGATACCGATTGCAGGAACCGCGAAACCTACGAATCGCTTACCGATTTTGGTTTGCCCTACGGACTTATCAGAATACCGCAACCCTACGACACCGCCACGCTCAACTATAATTGGCAAATATGGGGCTGCCACGCTTACTCGTTATTTTCAAATTACACCGAGCATATCGGGAGGCAATCCACGCAAACCGCCGTAAATGCTGTACTGCGTTTTCTCATAGCCAAGGGAATAATCAAATGGGCATTGCACCGCGGAATGCACACACGTGTGCTAAACGAGGGATTGATAAAAAATGTCCAAACAAACCGCGCCGGAATACTGAAAAAATATGTAGCGGTTGGCGAAGAGGTAGCCGAAGGCGATCTGCTCTGCGAGATAATTCATCCTTTAGAGGGCAACACGATAGGGCGAATAGAATCACCAACAGACGGAACGGTATTCTTCGCTTACAACAAGCAACTTGTGATGGAACATTCAGACGTATTCAACATTGTGCCGTTTAGTTACGTGTGAGATATACGTTTACTTTATCATTGAGACTTTTTCTGAAAAATCAATCCATTGAGGCAAGGCACCATCTGCACCTGTTATACTTGTATTTTTATTTGCCAATTTTTGATTATCGTCAAAACCTGCATAACTGCCAACAGCCATAATGGAATCTCTTTGCAAAGCACCAAAAAAAGCCACCGTACGATTTTCGTTTGAAGTGCCAGTTTTACCAATGGCGTTTATTTTCAAGGCTCTTTTGGAATATGCTTTTCCTGTGCCAGATTTAAAAACTTCTGCAAGCATATTTTGCATTTGTTCAGCAGCATCTTCTGACATTATTTCCTTTGATTCTATTTCATTGCTAAAAATAACATTGCCATAAGAATTACGAATTTCCTTTATTACACAAGGTTCTCCCCATTCACCATATTTGCATTTGTAAATTTTTCCGCTTACAATGCTATTATAAGCAACAGTCATTTCTGCTATTGTTGTTTCGTTTACTCCAAGTGGTGCGTTTAAAAGTTCTTTTAAATTACGGTTGCTTTTTATGCCTATTTCCTTGCAAAAGGCAGAAAATTCTTTAAGCGCAAGACTTATGCGAAAATCAGACCACGAAAGAATATCCTCGTTTTGCAATGCTGATTTTTCTTGCTGAACTAAATCGCGTATCCTCTGAAAATCCGAATAGGTAAAGTTCGGAAAGAGTTCGAAATTATCATCGTATTTGTCTGGATTCAAAGTTAAGTATCTCAAATAATTATGTCTTAATAATTTTATTCTGTCTGGGTATTTTTTTTGTGCTTGAATTTCTTTTTCGTAGTTTTTACCATAATGCAAGGCTTGTAAAGCCCTTTCGTTTACTCGCCAATCTCCAAGTAAATCTCTCTTTACGCGTTCAAATATAATTTCTTCTTTTAATTTATTAGGAATTTTTTCATTGAGCATGGAATGTTCTTCTGCCATTTTCAATAATTCTTCATTTGGAAGTTTATCAAGTAAATGTGTTAATAACCAAACACTAGCAACATTTTCAGATTGCGCTATTGCTTTTTCTAAATCTACCGAGTTAGCTCCCTTGTGCCCTGAATGTGGGAAGTAATAGCTATCTTTGTAGAAAAATAAGTTATATTCATTTTCTAAACTATCATTAACATCCCACTGAGATTTTAATGCCAAAGCATAGAGCAATGGTTTCCAAACAGAACCGAACTGCCTTTCCGCTTCAAAAATTCTATTGAACCATCCTGTATTGTTTTGCCCTGACCAAGCCGCCAATACCTCTCCGTTTTGAATTGCCGCTAAACCGCCTTGTATGGAATCTTCGGCTGCTAATTTTGTTTGCAACTTGAGCAGATTATCTTTAACGGATTTCATAGCCATATCCTGAATGTTTTTATCCAATGTGGTGGAAATTTTCAATCCATCTGTTTTCCAATCGTCTATTCCAAACTGTTCAAAAAGTTTTTTGAAATATGGTTTGTTGAAAATCTTTTCTACTTCCGTGAGCAAAGCAGAATATTCCTTTATGCGAAACTCGCCTTTATTTAATTCTGGAATTTTTGTAGAATCATATTGTTCTTGTGTGATTTTTTTTGTTTCCAACATTCTTCGCAACACATACTTAGTTCTGTCTATTCTATTTTTTTCCGCATTTTTTGGTGCTTTTAAAATACCGGCTATAAAGGCGCATTCCCCCAAAGTTAACTCCGAAATATTCTTATTGAAAAAATAAACCGAAGCAACGCCTATTCCTTTCCCATTGCCTGTAACGTGGAATTGATTTAAGTAAAATTCAAGAATAGCTTCTTTTTTATATTTTTTTTCCAAACGCAATGCATCTGCAAATTCTCTGATTTTTGCGGTGAGCGTATGTTCCTCTCTTCCAAAGAGATTTTTTACCGTTTGTTGTGTTATGGTACTCCCACCTTGAGAGAGGTGGCTATTTTTTAGATTGTTTCTAATAGCACGTGCTATGCCGCTTATATCAAAACCGTTGTGTTCCCAAAATTTTGCATCTTCTGCGGCCACAACTGCGTCCACTAGAAATTTTGGCAAGGAATCGTATTTTACGTAAAATCTGTGTGTTTCATTGAAAAAAGCTCCGAATCTGGTTTTGCCATCTCTATAGAAAACGTGGCTTTCTCCGGTTAAAATTCCCGTTATGGTTGCGGGGTCAAACTTGCCGGATGGGTTTTGCTCAGGAATTATTTTAAAGATATAAATCGAACTAGAAATTAAAACTAGCGCGATAAAGGAAAAAATTATTAAGAAGTATTTTTTCATTTTTTGTTATTGTCTTGCTCGAAGACGGTTGCCTGTAAAACTAAAAGTTGCTTTTTCATCAGCTTTAATTTTAACTTTACTTTCGCTTTTTATTGATTTATTGTTATTTGTTGTTATATATAAGTCATAACTTATGCCGTCAGCAGGCATAGGGATTTTTTCTTCGCTTTCGGGATTTATATATAAATCTTTTTTTATAGTAGTTTTGGAACCATTTTTAATTTCACAACCTATAATAATATTGCCTCCTGAAGAACTTTCATTTTTCAATATTAACGTTCCTGCGGCAGGAATTAGATGCTTTGCTGCTTCAGTAGATATGTTTCCTTTTCCATCTTCCGATATTGAGGCAACATAATAATAATACTCCTTTCTAGCTTCAATTTTATTATCAATCCATTCAGATTTAGAAACATAATCTCCAACTAAGGATGAATCTCCATTTTTCTCTTTTCTGTAAATTCTGTAATAACTAGCTCCTTCGGCTTTTTGCCAAGATATTTTTACAGAATCCAAGCCAAATTCTTCTTCTTTTTTAATTTTGGTCGGTGGCAGAATGAGGGTCTTTTCTCTTATGTAAGCTGTATCGCTTGGACCTGCTGCGTTTTTGGCTACAAGCCCATACTCATATTCCTTATTAGGTTTTAATCCAGAATGCGTGTATTTAGTATTGCTGGTTGAGTATAATGAATCACAGGATTTTTTGCCACGTCTGTCCGCATCGCATATATAAATCACATAGGATTTTGCTTCTTCCACAGCGTTCCAGCTAAGTTCAATGGAATCAGCAGATAAGGGAAATGCTTCTAAATTAGAAGGTTCCTGTGGTACATTTAGCGTTTCAAATTCCTTTGTATTCTCTTTCGAACAGCCACTTTCGCCAGTTTTATTTACAGCAGTAACGCAGTAAATATAATCAGAAGAATAATCTAAATTTTCTTTTTTAAAAAACGTGTCCATAATCAAAGTATCGCCTGTTTTTGTTTTTTTATTTCTTTTATTTGAAATTTCATATTTAATTTTATATTTATTAGCACTTGGTACGGAAGCCCATTCAATGAAAAATCGGTTGTTGCTTTTTGTATATCCTTCTCCTGTTATAACTGGCTCAGGCGGTTCAGTCAAAATAGAAACTGATTTCTTTTCGCTTTCACCGGCAACGTTTTTTGCAGAAATAGAATAAATAACTTCCATGCCTTTTTCTTTAGGATAATCATCGTCATAATGTGTGTTTTCCGTTTCTCCTATTTTTTTGTTGTTTTTATAAATAACATAACTATCTGCTATATCAACTAGATCCCAATTTAAATTTATTCTTGGGATCTTGGAATAATAAGTAGAATAAGCAGAATCAATTTGAATTTTCACAAAATTTGGCGCACTGGGTTTTCCCAAAGTTGTAACTGAATATGGTTCAGAAAATTCACTTGAAAATTCATGTCCTTCTCTGTCTTTGTTTACAGATTTTAATCGAAATTGATAATGTGTCTCTGTCTTTAATTTTGATATTTCCTTTGTTTTATTAGAAATCTTATCATTAGGATATCCATCTATTATGTAATGAGAAATGTGTTCTTGTTTATCTTCCCATTTTAATGTTATTTTGTCTGCACGAATTTCAGTAGCGGAAATCTTTTCCGGTGGAATGGGCTTTGTAATAGCTTCAAAATCATCAGTTTGGCTAGATCCGGCTGAATTTACGGCTTCTATATGATATTTATAAATAGTGGAGCTTTTCAAACCGGATGAGTCGGTATAGGTAGTATCACGCAAATTTTTCCCCACAGTCTTCCATTCGTTTTTTTCGCCTTTAGAAAAACGTTTAACGTTATAATACGAAGTTCCAGGAACTTTGTACCACTTTATTTTTATGCTATTTTCTGTTCTACTCTCGATTATTGGTTTATAGTTAAAAACAAATTGTGGAATGCCATAAGTTGTTGCGCGTCCCTGTTCGGATTTTTCTCCAATGCCACCAGTATTTCTAGCTTGTACATAATAGCAATATTCCGTTTCCTTGTTCAGCCCAAAATCTATAATCCCATTCGCTCCAGTCTGGATTGGTTTTTCAGTGCCATTTGGGTTAATTCTATAAACTATGAAATTTCTGGCATCTGAAATTGTATCCCATGAAACGATTATTTTATCGGAAGATATTGCCGTAACTTTAATTCCTGTTACTTTGCTTGGCAAAGATTTTTCAATTTTTTGGATTTCTTCTTTGTTTCCATCAATCATTTTCGAAATTGTCGCGATTATTTTAGCATTTTCAACATCAACCGCATATAAGAACAACCTATAATCAGTGCCAATTGGTCTTATATTTCCATAAATAATCACATCGGCTCCTTGTAATCTTAATTTTCCTCCTCTCTCTTTTATTGTGTTAGCATCAACTTCACCTGATGCTTGAAAACTCATTTCTTCCTCTATTTTTCCCAATTTATCTCTATTGGTAATCAAGTTAAAGTTGCCTGCTGGTGTTCTAGTTGTTAAAATTTCTCTAATTCGGTTATAAATAGATTTCGATAAATCGCTTTTATCTGCCCAAATGTTATATACCAAGATATTCTTTTTTTTCGCTTTAATAATTTCTTTGCTTAAATATGAAATCGCCAAATCTACCTCATCATCTATTTTGGATTTACCTAAGCACGTTATGCAATCATATTTATTTTTTTCCAGATTTTTCCAAATTTTATCTTCTGTTTTAATAGAATCAGTTTTGCTGAAAGCCGTTGTTCCCTTTTGAACGTTTTCTACCTCAATTGTCAAGTTTTTGTTTTTAAGATAACCCCATAAAACAAAATCAGCACCATAAACAGAACCTATTTTTTTTATGGATGTTGGGTCCACCTTTCCTGTATTTTGGAATTCCAATTCTTCTCTCAAAATGCCCAAATTTTTTCTATCTATAATTGTAAAATGATTTATCAATTTATTTGCTAGTTCTTCTTCAATATAATTTTGAAATTCAATGCTATCAGAAAAATCAGTCAAAACTATTTTGTCCCATTGCTTTATGTTTTGATTTTTCATTATCTCATCTGCAATATCTTTAATTGCAGCAGGCAAAGGTAATGCTTCTTTTGCAAAAACTTCGTTGCAAAATATGGTGAATAAAAACACAAAAAATATATTTTTCATTTGCAACCTCCATATTTTTTTGTTACAGTTTTCTCATTTGTTATTTTGATTGTTCCAACAGAGCAAGGTTTATTCTTAAAACTATCTATGATTTCGAGTTTATATTCTCCGCTTGGCAATTCAAGAGTTTCTTCTTTTCCATCGGGAATATTGACGTTTTCATTTCTGAATGAAGACTTGTCTTTGTATATCATAATACCTATGATGCGGTCGTCTTTGCTTTGATTTATAATTTTTAGAAAACCTCTGCCTTCTTCTTCAACTGAAGGTTCTTCTACCGAAGTTGAATCTTCTACTGCCAGTTCTTTTGATGAAAAAACAGGATTGTCGGTTCGTATAGCGTACTCTTTTCGTAAAATACTTTCATCAGTTGCTTTCACCCCATTTTTATCCATAAAAAACTTACCTTTGTAATATGGCATACCTGGCCATTTTTCCAAATGAACCTTTATTGTAAATATCTCTCCTTTGTCTTTTAAATCCTGCACTGTTATATTATCGTTGTCATGCGAGCTCAGACCTTTGCGTTCGGTAAAGTTTTGCACAATTTTCCAGTGAATGTATTCCTTGCTTGCATTGTTAACGCTCTCAAAATCTCTTTTCCTCACTATAATATGAGAATCTTTAGGCAACTTTCTACTTACTTCATTACAAAACAATGCAACAACACTATCTAAATCAACTGGCTTGCTGGTATCTATTTTTTCCTCTTCGCAACCCAGCAAAAACAAGCAAAGCGCAAAAATGCTAAACTTTTTCATTGTTACCTCTATTTATAGTATTTTAAACTAGAATATAGAAAATTATTTAACCTTTTCTACAAAATGTGAAAATATTTTCTTAGATATTTCATCTTTGAGAGCATATTCGGGATGCCACTGCACTGCCCAGACATGAGGATGTTCTGGCATACATACAGCTTCCACAAGACCATCATCAGCTCGTGCCATAATTTCTAGCCCTTTTGCGAGCCTATTTATTCCCTGATGATGAGAACTGTTCACTTCTATGCTTTCTTTTCCAACGAGTTTGTGCAATAGAGTACCAGAGATGATTCGGACATAGTGGGCTGGGACATCATAAGGCGAGTTTTGGGAATGGATTATTGTGCTAGGAAGCTCCGTGGGAATATCCTGATGTAAACTTCCACCGAGCATGACATTTAAAAATTGTATGCCGCGGCAAATTCCAAGCGATGGTTTATTTTGATTCAAAACAGCTTCGCGAAAAATGTACGTTTCCATTCTATCTCGCATATCGCAGATTTCTCCGCAATGTTCGCTTTTCTCCTGTCCGTATAGTTTGGGATTTACATCTTGCCCTCCGGTGAAGAGAAAACCGTCAAAGAGACTTATAGTCTCTTTCAATACGGTTTCTGAATCCGTCAGATGCAGAATCATAGGCACAGCACCTGCTTCTTCCAAGCCCTGCATATAGCCGGGCAGCATCCATATACTATCTTTCTCTTCGTCCCAAAGGGGAATAACTCCGATTATAGGCCGTTCCATATTTTACCTCCTTTCTAAGTCATTTGGTGGTGGAAAATCTTTGCCGTCATAAGGGGCAAAGGCAATATCTAAATCTTTTGTAATATCTCCGTCTATTTTTCCCATACCTGCCATTTCATAAAGTATTCGCATAGTATCTCCGTGACTGCGTTTGGGATGGTAGGGCCTTTCTTCGCTTATCGCCTGATATAAATCCAAGCAGGTCAATAGTCTAGAATTAAAATCCAATTCAGAAGCTTTTTTGCCAAAGGGATAACCGCTGCCATCCAGCTTTTCGTGATGATTGGATGCCCATTGACATATAGTTTCAAACCCTTCAATATCGCTTAGAAGTTCCCAAGTTATGAAAACGTGTTTCTTGATAATTTCAAATTCCTCATCGGAAAGTTTGCCGGATTTTTCCAGAATATCAGATGGAATCGCCAATTTACCTAGGTCGTGGAGAGATGCCGCCAAATATAATTCCGCTAATTTCTGCGGTTCATATCGGTAATATTTCCCCATAAACCAAGCTTTATTGGCAATTTGGGTTGAATGTTTTTGTGTAAAAACCGATTTGTAGTCAATAATGCTAGCGACAAAACCAGCCAAGCCAAAAATAGTTTCTGCGTGTATATCCTCAGTCCAGGGAAACAAAACATCCGAAGCGGTTTGTTTAACAACATCATCTTTAAGAGATAGAATTGTAGGCAAATCGAGAATTTCCAGCATTGTTTCTGCCGCTATTTTGCTGTATTTTTTTCCAGTTTCTTTAACAATTATATCACGGATAGTTGGCAAATTTTCAGGTTTCAATCTTTGCAGGTGGTGAGCTGCATCAATTGAATCTGCAATGGCGATGAGTTCTGCTTCAAGGGGGCCTTCTCCTTCACGTATGCCAAATGGCCCTGTGCCATTGGCGCGCTCGTGGTGATAGAGAATAAAATTCTTTACATTCGTTTTAAAATGGAGAGCATCAACATTTCGCTGACCATATTCGCAATGTTTTTTCATAGCTGGGTCGCGTTTTCCATCTTTTCTCTCAGAAAGGATATATTCGGTTAGTGCATTATCGTGGAGCAGTGCGCAAATTGCAAGAGCTGTGATTTCCTCTGGATTTTTTCCCAAGACCTTTCCCATTTTTGCGCAAAGAACTGCTATTCGATTGCCGTGATTGGTGCTAGCTCCCAAAAGAGCACCCTCCACAATATCCAAAGCCGTGGCTATTGATTTGATAAGCGAATCTATTCTCACTGCCGCCATAAATATTTCCTACTCAAACACAAACAGCACAAGTTCATTATGGGTAAAAGTACGTATTGGCATCCATTGACCAATTCCACTTGTCACATACCATTGCATACCGCTTAAATTGCCAAGCCCATAAACCAAAGGCCATAAAAAATGAATCGCAACTGTCGCTGGAAAAAACTGCCCCGCATGAGTGTGACCGCTCATAGCAAAATCTGGCAAGCGGGAAAGTCCGGTGTCTTGCTTGTCTAAACCTCTTGGCTGGTGGTCTAGCAAAAACCAAGGAACGGAATTGTTCTCTGGCATAAGTTCGTTTAGCGGTGTTCTGTTTCGGTGCAATTTTTTTGCAACGTTATGGTCTAGGCGGCCAGTTAAGCAAAAATATTCATTGCAGACCGTAGAGTCCATAAGCACAACCACATTGCCCAAATTTTTAAGCCAATCAACTGTGCTATACTCATCATATATATTAAAACCCTCGTGGTTGCCAAGCACAGCAAAAAAGCCAAGTGGCGCGCTTATATGCTTAAATAGCGAATCAAAACCTTTTTGCTGCAATTTATATGCAGGAATATCAGCCAAATCTCCGGCGAAAAACACAGCATCTGGTTGCAAAACGCGGAGGGAATCCAGCAATCTTTCCAATTTATCTTTTTGAAAAAGATTATCAAAATGAATATCGGAAAACAAAGCTATTCGCAAAGTTTTTTTAGGAGTTGTCTCCAATTTTTCATTTACATTTGTCACTTTAAATCTGGTTTGCGAAGGCGCGCCCACTAAAAAAAATGCCACGGTTAAAAGCGCAACCGCACTTGCAAGAGAGGGCTGCCTCCGCATTCTAAGCCGTTTATTCGCATTTTTCTTTTTTCCTGAAATTCGCCTTATGCCCAAATATAAATCCCAAAAAATGCAAAATAATACCCAGTTCGCCAAAAACACAGTTGAAAAAGAACCTATTGCCTGCATAATTCCAGCGACAATATCATTGCTAACAGCTCTCTGAAAAAAATTCACCGCAAAGCAAAGCACAAAGAGCAAAGCTCCAGGGTAGCGATATTTTTTTTTGAACACAAAGCGAAAACGCCACCAGGCATATCCTAGTATAGAAAGAAAAAATACAATCACAAACACATAAGGGAAATAAGAGAACATTTTTTATTCCTTTTCTTCTTGTATCCTAGGGAACAAGGCTTCGCCTTTTCCCAAAATTTCTCCACCTTTTAGAGGCCCATCGCCAGCACCCAGCATTAAACGCCCCTGCTCCATTTTTTGTGGCATAACAGGTGAAAGCAAAGAAAGAGCAATTCGCAAAACTTCTGCTCCTGTGTATAGAACAGTTGCCAGCTTGTCTTTGTCTTTTTGCTCTGTGCTTTTTGCGAGTTTCCAAGGAGCGGTTATTTCCAAATATTTGTTCAGTGCCTTGACTGAATTCAAAATTTCTTCCACAACTAAACTGAGTTTTGCCTCTCCTATATTTTCCTTTGCAAACTGAGTGGCTTTTTGGGAATAACTGAGCAGTTCCGCTTCTTGCTCACCGCTTTCCACAGGTGCTGGAATTTTGCCATCAAAATTCGTCAATGTCAATTTGTGAATTCTGTTCAACCCATTGCCCAAATCATTTGCCAAATCGGAATTTATCCTACGAACAAAACTATCGTGGGCAAAAGTTGCATCTAAGCCAACCACCATTTCGCGAATCAAAAAATAGCGAAAAACATCAACCCCATAAGTTTCAACATAATCCATAGGATTAACACCCGTTCCGCTGGTCTTGCTCATTTTTGAACCATCTATAAGCCACCAGCCATGCGCCAAAACGTGTTTTGGGAGTTCCCAGCCCATTGCCATTATTATTGTAGGCCAATAAATGCAATGGGTTGTTAAAATATCTTTGCCTATAATGTGAAAATCCGCAGGCCAAAAAGGAGAGCCGTCTTTGTGTTTCCTGTCTTTAACACCGCTGATATAATTTTCAAGCGCATCCACCCAAACATAAGTCACAAATTCTTCGTCAAAAGGAATTGGAATGCCCCAAGCAAGGCGAGATTTTGGGCGGCTTATGCAAAGGTCATTCAGAGGTTTTTTCAAAAAGCCCAGTACTTCGTTTCTGCGAAAATCCGGCAAAATCCAACTTGGGTTTTCATTTATATAGTCAATTAACCTTTGCTGATATTTGCTCATTTTAAAGAAATAATTTTTTTCGCACAACCATTCAACCGCTCGGCCACTGATTGGATCTTTGCCGTCCACAAGCTCGCTTTCCTCAAAAAACCTCTCTTCGCCAACCGAATACCACCCCGAATATTCCTTTGAGTAAATCTCCCCTTTGTCGTAAAGCACTTGCAGGGAATCTTGCACAAATTTTTTGTGATAATCATCTGTGGTACGAATGAAATACCCATAGTCAATATTCAATTTGGGCCACAAATTCCTGAAATGCTCGCTATATTCATCAACGTGCTGTTGCGGAGAAATGCCACGGGTTGCGGCTGCCTTTTGCACTTTTTGCCCGTGTTCGTCCACTCCTGTCATAAAAAAAGCATCGTAGCCAAAAAGCTTGTGATAGCGAGTTAGCACATCGGTTAAAACCGTGGTGTATGCGTGCCCTATATGCGGGCGATCGTTTACATAATAAATAGGGGTTGTTGCGTAAAAATTAGGCATGGGGGTAAGATAGAAAATTAAATGAAAGGATTTACTATTTCTAGCGTATTCTCTATAACCTGTTCGTGCTGCATATCTTCACTATAAATTATTTTGCAGCCGTTTTCTAGTGCAGAAGCTAAAACCAGAGAGTCCCACCAAGAATAATGGTATTTTTCTTTTATGTAAAATGCTAATTTTACTGTGTTAAATGAAATGCTTTTTATGTTAATATAGATAGATAAATCTTTTACACACTCTTTTATTCTAGAATGGGGCATTTTATATTTGCTCATTACAGAATAAAACTCATTTACAACTTGAACACTAACGAAAATTCTACTATTTCTCAATTTTTCACCTAATAGAAATTCAACTATTTTAAACTTTTGTTCATCGTCTTTGGAATGAGCATAAACCAATATATTTGTATCTAAAAATATATGATCAGTGTCTATCATAAAGTTCTTCTCTAGAAAACTTTTTAAAATTTCTTCCTGCCTTAAATGGCTTTTTCATACTTGGAGTAAGCCCCTCCCAAACTTTGTGGTTTGGATATACCAAAACTTCTACTTCTACTCCATAAAATTCAGCAGGAATAGAAACTGTAGAATTTTCTTTGCTTGGCACCATAACTTGTCTTAACATAAAAACCTCTTATATTAAAAATAGAAATTTCGTTTCGCCTTTTCTTGATTTAGTCTATCTTTAAAATCTTCTCCAAAAGCGTTGATTAATCTTTGGTCAATATGCTCAAAAACTTCTTCCACTGTGTAAGCTCTCTGAGTAGCATTGCCACCAAAAACTAATGTTTTTTCTTGTGCATTTGTTAACATTTTTTATCTCCTTATGAACAATATACAAATTTTATATAGTAAACGCAACAACTATGCCACTCACAAAACTGCAAATTTGACCTAAAACCGCAGTTTTTCCTTCTATAATTACAATTTTCCTTGCTTTTTCCTAAAAAATTTTGTATATTTACGGGTAGAGGCGTTCGGCTTATACGGCACTTCTTCACTGAGGTGGGATAGCACTGTTGCTACCGGTCTCACGACTTCCATAAGCCAGACGTTTTTTCGACTTGGCTAATGCTTCTTCCTTTTTCTCGCCCAGTGCTTACGCTACGAGCAACACGTACTGTATAACAATTCCATTTTTTCTCTTGATGAAATTGGTTGTATATGGTTAAAAAAACACTTACATATATCATTACTATGATTTTCTATCTTAAAGAATAGTTGCAAGTTTTCTTTTTGCATTGAAGTCATTGTTATAAGTTCTTGATAGATATCATCCTCATTATTGCTCTCAACATATGTAATTAGTTTTGAAACAAATCCCACTATAACGTCTGAAATTTGAATTGAAACATCATCTTTCGAATCCTTAAATTCGTAGTTAGATTGTTTATTAACTTGCAACTTTAATTCTGATTTTACCTTAGTTTCGTGATCGAATATCAAATATGCTTCCTTGAAAACTAATATTTCTCGTGAATACAAATAAGTGTATGCATTGAATAATTTATGTTTTTCATTATCTGATAATAAAACGAATTCTTCGTCGTTTCGCATAGCTTTTATTATTCGTAGCAACAATTTGGTAAACATATTATCTACTTCAGTTAATGCTTCACATTGCCTTTGCTCTACGTAAACCAAGACTAACTCTACGAAATTGCGTATATCTTTTGTATTTATATCGGGAAAACCAAATGAATATAGTTGTTTTATAAAAACATCTAAGTTCGGTTTTACTGCTTCATAGAGTACACTTTTTAATTCCAAATGATAAGCACAAATATCTGAGGCATCGTTCATATATCGTTTTAATGCCTCATCCACTATGTCAGTTAAAATGTAAAAAACATAATTCATTGAGGAAAAATGAATAAATAGATTATCATTTGCATTAATCCATTTAAAAAGTATATTCCACTGCTGTAGTTTTAGCATTTCGATAAAATCTGTTCTTTTTCTTTCGAAATAACTAAACTTAATCTCGGCCTCACTATTTTGAATTTTTAACTCTGACCGCAATGTAGAATAATCTATCGGCTCTCTTGAGAGAGAACCTATTCCGCCAAGTATGAAATTTATATTTTCAATTTCATTGTTTGCTCCGTTTTCAGTTAAATATAACTGCCTAAAGTTATTTGTTTCATCGTAATATAAAATACCTTTGATATTTTTACAAAGTTTTTGTTGTTCTGAAAATATATCATTCATATCCATCATATAAAATCTCCATTACCCCATTATTTTTCTTATCACATCAAACCCTTGGGAAGACACAAGGCTTTACAAGGTTCGCTCCACCGCAGAGCAAATTCTTTTTCGGCTCAGTTTTGCACACAACGAACACTTCGCAAGGAACTCTTGATGTTGTAGTTCCCTATGACACGTTCGCTTGAGTCTATATACTGGTTGAATGCGTTGCTGGCATTGAACTCCGAACTACTCCACCAACTACCTGTGCTACCCGCATTGGTGAAATAACCTCTTGAATTGATGTAGCCGCCAGGCAAAGCGGAAAAGTCGTAAATGTCCGTGCCATAATCCCAATCGTTTTTTGCCTTGAGATTTTTTCCAGCAATATTACCACCTGCGAAATCTACAATGGCTTGCCACTCCGCATTGCTAGGTAAATGCCAACCTTGAGGACAAACCACCTTAGCCATTGTCCAATCATACAATCTTCCGTACTTGTCGCAGTAGGCAGAGTTGTTGTTATAGCATTTACTGCCACTTACATTGTAGTTAAGGTTCTCTGCCATCCAAGTTTTCCTACCTATGGTAACTGTTCTATACTTTTTGCCATCTCTATTATCTGTAAAAAATTTAATATTACTTTTCGTCTCAACTTTACTTTGGCGGATTTTTTCAAGATTCTCTCTGGCTATGGCATCATTTGGGTCAATTTTTAATATAGCTTCCAAGTCTTCAATGGCTCTGTCATAGTTACCTTTGTAGTAATACGCATAGCCTCGAGAGTACAAGGCTATGTTGTAATCAGGCTTAATCCTCAGCGCAGCGTTGTAGTCCTCAATTGCACGGTCATGGTTGCCTTTTTTGGCATACATCACGCCTCGGTTGAGCAGGGCATCTTGGTCATTAGGCTTAATTTTTATAGCAGTGTTAAAATCCTCAATAGCCTTGTCATAATTGCTTTTTTTTCCATACGTTAATCCTCGCCAGTACAAAGCATTTTGGTAATCAGGCTTAATTCTTATAGCAGCGTTAAAATCCTCAAGAGCCTTGTCATAATTGCCTTTGTTGTAATACACACATCCTCGCCAGTACAGAGCATCTTGGTCATTAGGCTTAATTTTTAGAACAGTGTTAAAATCCTCAATAGCACGGTCATGGTTGTCTTTGAGACCATATGCCAAGCCTCTGCCAATTAGGGCATCTTGGTCATTAGGCTTAATCCTTAGAGCAGCGTTAAAATCTTCAATAGCACGGTCATAGTTACCTTTGTTACGATATGTTATACCTCTGTAGCGTAGAGTTTCATAGTCATTAGGTTTAATCCTTAGAGCAGCGTTAAAGTCCTCAATAGCCAGATCATAGTTGCCTTTTTTGTAATACTCAACGCCTCGGTTGAACAGTATCACATAGGCATATTCGTGCGTATACTCAACCCTCCCATTATACTCCAACTCAACATCCACCCTCTCCCTACCTTTCCCAACCTCCACCACCGCACACAACGGCACAGAACCGCTAAAAGGCGTTTTGCCAGCCTGCTTGCCATTCACAAAAACAGGCTCGCCGTTCTTTTCCGCCTTCAAAACCAAACCACCCTTTTTCAACTTCACCTGCTTCGCCATATCAAAAACTTGCCGCTTGCCTTTGCTCACACCAATATTAAAACTTATATCCTCATAACACCTATGGCTGAGTTCCCCCTTGTATTTATCGGCAGGCAACTTATTTTCCAAGGAAGAAAAAGATTGCCCGTTTAAAGTCAAACTCCATTGTTCATCCTTGCCTATGCCATCCGAATAAGCAGGCTTTACCTCCAATATCCCAAAATTTGGCTTCAACCGAATAAGTATGCTTTGATTATTCTGTTTTATAGAAACGGTTGTGTCTGCTGTTTCATAGTCCTCCAAATCTGCGGTTATGCGAACATTACCCGCTTGTAATTCAACCTTGCACGGTGTGGTGCAACTGGACTGAGAATCTCCGTCAAAACTCAAATCGGCACCTGAAGGTTCGGTGCTTAACTTCACAGAGTAAAGACGCTTATCCAATTTCTTGAACAAAATCGGAGCTTTCTCGTTTATAATAACTAGCAAGCCAGCCAAATTCTTAGATTCCCCAGTAAACGAATTTATCAGATTTCCTTTCTTGACACTGTAAAGCTCAGTCTTAATTGTCAGATTATTGTTGAATCTCCCTATATTTGCCTGTGCCACATAATCCGCACTCACCATTCTACCCAACTCCGCAAGGCAACTAGCCTCCTTGCATACTTTTACAGCACGTTCCTGTGAACCCAAAAAAGCAACTATGCTCTCTGTTGTCATAATGCCGTAGTGCGATTCTGGCAAAACATTAACAGCCGTCTCGCGTAGCCTGTCGGTTAGGTAAGACAAATCGTTAAAGCCTATGGAATCATTGTTGTCCATCGTGTTGATTATAGCCACTCTCTCCTGCTGCTGCCCATAAGCGGCAAGGGCGAGGAACAGCAAGATGAATGTTTTTTTGCAGTTGAGGGGCATATCTAACCATAAGGTAGAAATTTAATCTCGGCTAGGTTCTACAACAAAAACTCCAAAATCCCTTCCACTTCCTTTTCCGCACTGCTCGCCCCAATTTCAACAACCGCCTGCATAGGCATAGCGGTCAAAAAACGCAAGGGGAATTTGCTTTTTGCATATATGTCCGCCAAGATTGGTGACTTCGCGGTTATTTTGTTTGAGAAAGTTAAAACGGCAACACCTTGTTTGCGAGCTATGCCTGTTATAGAAAGTTTTTTTGCTTTCAACCCAATATCCGCAGAGGTCAAAAGCATTTCCGCAGGTTTTGGAATTGGACCAAAGCGGTCTCTCAATTCTCCGGCGAGGGCAGCAATTTCTTCGCTTGCTTCTATTCTTGCAATGCGTTGGTAAATGGAAATTCTAGCCAAGCCGTCTTTTATCCAAGTTTCCGGCAAATAAGCATCCACGCGGAGTTCCAGCCTTGGCTGAACGGCAGAATCGCTTTGAGTACCCAGCAATTCCGCAACCGCTTCTTTAACCATTCTTACATAAGTCTCAAAACCAATTTCCTCTATAAATCCGTGCTGCTCCATTCCCAGCAAATTTCCCGCGCCGCGAATTTCCAAATCTCGCATAGCAACCTGATAACCGGAACCCAAATCTGTGAATTGCTCCATAGCGGCAAGCCGCTTTTTCGCGGATTTTGAAACTCCAACCTCGCCTTCTGGAACCACCAAAAAAGCCCTCGCCTGAACCGAAGACCTCCCTACCCTGCCGCGCAACTGATAGAGCTGTCCAACTCCAAACTGCTGCGCGTTCATAATTATTATCGTATTTGCATTCGGAACATCAAGCCCCGATTCTATTAAAACCGTGCAAACCAAAACATCAAATTCCCTATTTATAAAAGCAGACATAGTTTTTTCCAAACTGCTATCTGACATTTGGGCATGGGCGATTGCAACTCGCAAATTTGGAACCCAGTCTTCCACTTCTGCTGCCAGCTTTTCAATGTTTTGTACCCTATCATTCACCACAAAGGCCTGCCCCCCCCTCTCTATTTCCTCTTTAACGGCGGTGGCTAAAATATTGTCGTCTCTTTCCATTATTTTTGTCTCTACTGGCAGGCGGTTAAGCGGTGGCGTGTTTATAAAGGAAATATCTCTAACTCCGGTCATTGAGAGTTGCAGGGTTCTTGGAATGGGCGTTGCGCTCATAACCAAGGTATCCAACGAAAGCCGCATTTCTCTCAGCATCTCTTTTTGCTTAACACCGAATTTCTGTTCTTCGTCAATAATCAATAAACCTATGTCTTTGAATTTAACGTGGTCTGCAAGCAGCGCGTGGGTGCCAACCACCAAATCTATTGTTCCTGCTTCCAATTCTCTGTAAATTGCCTTTTTCTCAATAATTGATTTGTAGCGATTCACAAGAGCTATTTTTATGGGCCAATCCGCAAACCTCTCCGTAAAAGACTGAAAGTGCTGCGCTGCAAGCACTGTTGTTGGAACCAGAACCGCAACCTGTTTTTTTGCGCTTATGCACTTGAACATCGCTCGCATCGCAACTTCTGTTTTTCCAAAGCCAACATCGCCGCACAAAAGCCTGTCCATTGGGCGCGCTTTTTCCATATCGCTTTTTATTTCCTTTGAACTACGAATTTGGTCTGGCGTTGGCGAAAAAGGAAAATCGTTCTCAAATTCCTCTTGTATATTGGAATCAGCAGGAAAGGCAAAGCCTTTTGCCACTTCTCTTTTTGCGTATAAATCAACAAGTACTTTTGCAATTTGAGCTATGCGTTTTTTGGCTCTTTCCTTGGCGTTTTCCCAGTTTTTGGTGCCGAGCTTGTTTAATCTCGGTGGGCCATCGTCTTCGTTCCAAACGAGTTTTTCCAGTTTGTGCAAATCGCCAACGGGAAAGGAAAGTCTGGCTTTGTCTGAGTACTCTATCATCACGCAATCCACTTGCGCACCCAGTGCCTCTATGCGGGCAAGCCCCAAAAATTTTCCCACTCCACATTCTTCGTGCACAACATAATCGCCATTTGTAAGTGAATCCGCAAAAATTGCATTGTGCAAACTGGAAGATTTATGTTTCTTTTTTGTCAAATGCCCAAAGCGATTGAAAATTTGATTTTCGCACAAAATGGCAAAGGAATTATCGCAGCACCAAAAGCCCTCAGTTATGTGCCCCACCAAAATTTCTTTTACAGCAGAACCCTGCGACAAGTGATAAAGCCTGAGTGCTTGCCCTTGCGAAGGTGCAAGCAAATAAACATCGCCACCCTTTGCGTTGTATTGTGCAATTTCTTTTTCCACCCCTTCAAAACCCGAACTTGAACGTGCTTGTGGAGTTATTTGATTTGAGGATTTGGCATTGTTCAAAACAGAAAAATTCACTATTGAGTGTTTTGACAATTCCTCTGAAAATTCCAGCGGCAGGCTGTAATAATCTTCTGTTGCTACCAAATAATCTTTTAAAAAATCAAATGCAAGACTATCGTTTTCCTCGCTTAAATTCATCGGGAAAATCTCTATGCTCTCTAAATTTTCCAAAGACCTTTGCGTGAAAATATCAAAGGTTCTTATAGATTCCAGAGTATTGCCCCAAAGTTCCATACGAATTGGATGTTCGCGCAAAAGCGGGTTTATGTCTATAACGCAACCTCTTATGGAAAAATCCCCAACACCTTCCACAACGGGCTGCTCCTTAAAACCCCTTGATATAAAAATTTCCTGCAAATTTTCTTCGCTTAGAATATCGCCCACTTTCAAGTTCAGAGATTTTTCTTTTAAACGTTTTGCAGATGGCAGTTTTGTTTTAAGTGCCTCCGCGCTTGCAACAACAATTTTAGAACCAGCCGCCGCATTTTGAATGAATTTCAATTTTTCTTCCAAAATCCCGCTGAAAACTCTAGTTTTATCGGTCTCTTTTGTTAAGGGCAATGAGAGCAAGTCGCACTCATCAATTTGCAAGCACAAGTTTTCGTGCCATAAATCCACGGATTTTTGTTCTTTTGTTATTATTAAAATCGGTTTTGAGTTCTTCAAAAATTTTGCGCTAACCCACAAAGCCTGTGCAGAAATACCCAGATTGCCTGAATGGCAAACCTCCCCCTTTGCCGGAAAGTTCAAGTTATCCAATAAACCCAAACTTTCACTTTGCAAAAAATCAGAAAGCGTACGGAAACGCAATTAACCCTTTTTCTCCAAATTTCATAGGGTTAAAATATATAAATTTTGTCAACAACTGTATGCAAAATATGCACTTTTCACACTTTCTTGCCCATTTTTCTAAATTTATAGCTATATTTATATGGTAAACCACTAATGAGAGGATTTTATGACCGACCGAGAATTAAGAGATTTGAACAAGGAAACCGAGCAATTGTTGAAAGAAACTGCCGCTATGCAAGCGGAAAATGCTCGGCAAATTAAAGCTATGCAAGAACAAATTGGCGGCATCAGCAACAGCAACGGGGATTTCGCTGAGGAATTCTTTTACAATTCGCTGAAAGAAACGATGACTTTCGCTGATATTCACTATGAATGTATAAGCAACAAATTTGCTCGTGAAAGAATAATGCCGAATAAAACAGAGATAAAGGCGCAATTCGACATAGTTTTGCATAATGGCAAATCCATTGCCCTTATAGAGGCAAAATACAAAGCCAATTTGAAAGACCTTAAAGAAATGGTAGAAAAGAAAGTCCCAAATTTCAGATTTCTATATCCCGAATACGCAAAATGTAAACTATATTTAGGGATTGGCTCTTTGGTTCTCAAAGATAGGGTTGTCCAAGAAGCCAAAAAGCTCGGTATAGGCTTGATGAAGCAACGAGGCGATGCTGTTGAGTATAAAACCGACTGGGTTAGAGCCTATTAGCAGATTTTTTTCTATATTACCCCAAACACTTATATAGAGGATTTTGCTATGAAACCGGATTTGAGTTCGCTAGACTTTAAAGCAGGCACCGATAAAAGCTTTGAAGATTGGAAAAAAGAAGTCATAGATTCAGGCAAGCTGCCAAATTTTGACGCATTGCAAACAATGACATCCGAGCAAATACCAGTGCTCCCAGTTTACAGCAAAGAAACCCTTAGCGGAATGGAACACCTGGGCTATGCCGCAGGCAAGGCTCCATTCCTACGCGGGCCATATTCCACGATGTATGTTATGAAACCCTGGACAATTCGCCAATATGCTGGTTTTTCAACCGCTGCCGAATCCAACGCATTTTACCGCCGCAACCTCGCTAGCGGGCAAAAAGGCCTCTCCGTTGCCTTTGACCTTGCCACTCATAGAGGCTACGATGCCGATAATCCAAGAGTGGTTGGCGATGTGGGCAAAGCAGGCGTTAGTATATGCTCAATAGAAGATATGAAGGTTTTGTTTGACCAAATTCCGCTTGGCGAAATGTCTGTTTCAATGACCATGAACGGCGCAGTGCTTCCGGTGCTGGCTTTCTACATAGTAGCCGCCGAAGAGCAGGGCGTGGCTCAAGCCAAACTTACAGGCACCATTCAAAACGACATTCTAAAAGAATTTATGGTGCGCAACACCTATATTTACCCACCCAAACCCTCAATGAAAATAATAGGCGATATATTCAGCTTCACCACGCAGAATATGCCCAAATTCAACAGCATTTCAATCTCTGGCTATCACATGCAAGAAGCTGGCGCAACCAACGACATAGAACTCGCATACACGCTTGCAGACGGCTGGGAATATATCCGCACAGGCATAGAAGCAGGTATGCACGTTGACGATTTTGCGCCTCGCCTCTCTTTCTTCTGGGCTATTGGCATGAACCACTTTATGGAAATCGCCAAAATGCGCACAGGCCGTTTGCTGTGGTCAAAGATTGTAAAAACATTTAATCCCAAAAAAGAAAAATCAATGGCTCTCCGCACTCACAGCCAAACAAGCGGCTGGTCTCTAACCGAGCAAGACCCATTCAATAACGTGGCTCGCACTTGCATAGAGGCTATGGCTGCTGGCCTTGGCCACACGCAGAGCCTGCACACAAACGCCCTAGACGAAGCCATTGCCCTGCCAACGGATTTTTCGGCGCGCATAGCTCGCAACACCCAGCTTTACATTCAAGAAGAAACAGGAATCACAAAATCTGTTGACCCGTGGGCTGGTTCTTATTATGTTGAATATTTAACAAGGGAACTCGCAAACCGCACTTGGAGGCTAATCCAAGAGGTTGAAGCCGAAGGCGGCATGGCAAGCGCAATAGAAAAAGGCATTCCCAAAACCCGCATTGAAGAAGCTGCTGCTCGCAAACAAGCTCGCATAGACGGCGGAACAGATGCCATAATAGGCGTTAATAAATACCGCCTTGCACAAGAAGATGCTCTTGATATTTTGGAAGTGGATAACACGGCAGTTCGCAACAGCCAAGTTGCCAGATTGGAAGAGCTTCGCAAAAACAGAAATCAAGCCGATGTGGATAGTGCAGTTACAGCTATAACAAATTGCTTTGAGGAATGGAAAGCTGGCAAAAAGAGCCAAGCCAATTTGTTGGACTTGGCGGTAAAAGCAGCCAGAGTTCGCGCAACTCTTGGCGAAATTTCAAATGCAGTTGAAAAAGTTGTTGGTCGCTACAATGCGGTAATTCACAGGATAAATGGTGTGTATAGCGCAGAGATAGGAAATAACGCAGAGTTCAAAGAAGTTCAGTCCATGACCGATGCCTTTGAGAAAAAGAACGGCCGCCGCCCACGCATAATGGTTGCAAAAATGGGTCAAGATGGTCACGATAGAGGTGCAAAAGTTGTTTCCACAGGTTACGCAGATATGGGTTTCACGGTGGATATTGGTCCTCTTTTCCAAACTCCAGAAGAAGCTGCTCGCATGGCAATTGAAAACGATGATGATATTCTAGGCGTGAGCAGCCTTGCCGCTGGCCACAAAACTCTTATACCCGCTGTGATTGCAGAGTTGAAAAAACAAGGCCGCGAAGACATTATGGTTGTCGCCGGCGGAGTTATTCCCGCACAGGATTACGACTTCTTGTACAAGTCTGGCGTTGCGGGTGTGTTTGGTCCCGGAACTCCTATTGCTACTGCGGGTAAAAAGATGATGGAAGTGTTGCTATCGGAGTAGGAAAAACTCTGGAGGCAAAATGGAAAGATTAAACAAAAACATCGCAAAAAAAATGAATATGGATTCTCAAGAATTCAAAGAAAATGATTTTTGGATTGTAGAGGGAACTCCGCAGCATCTGTGGGACGAATTTTGGGATTTAATGCAATTTACCACACATCTCAATAAAGATGCAGTAGATATTTCTAAACCATTAAATAGAAAAGTTGCAAGGAAATTTTATGCAGAATATTGAGTTTAAGTTGAAAGATGATTACAAAGACATGATAAAAATACTGCTAGAAGAAAATGTAAAATTTATTTTGGTTGGGGGTATAGCTGTAATTTTGTATGGTCATGTTAGAGGTACAAAAGATTTGGATTTATGGGTTTATGCAAATTCTCAAAATGCCCCATTACTTATTAAAGCTCTTGCTAAATTCGGAGCACCGATGCAAGACATTTATGCCAGTGACTTTGAACTTGAAGGAACAGTTTTTCAAATAGGCACTGAGCCAATTAGAATAGATATAATAACCAGAATTGCTGGCTTAAATTTTGAAGAAGCTATGAATAATGTAAATGTAATGGAGATTGACGGATTACAGGTTCCTGTTATTTCCATAGAAGATTTGATAAAAAACAAGAAGGCAAGCGGTAGATTTCAGGATTTAGCGGATGCCAAAGTTTTAGAAAAAATATTAGAGAAGCGAGGTAGATAAATTTATGCACTTTAACCCTCTTTTCCTTTTGCTGTTTCTTGCACTTGCTGCCTACGGGCAGCAGGAGAGGGTGGCTATACTTAATACAGTAGATGACCACGATTCCATTGGAGTTTCAGATTTGATTTATTTAACTACTAGATTCCGCGAGATAGCGATTAATACTTTGCCAAGTCAGCGCTATGCAGTTATGTCTATACAGAGCATAGTAGCTTTTTTGGGTTCGGAGGAGCAAGTTATAAAAATATGCAATGAAACGAGTTGCCTTGCGCAGATAGGCAGAAAGGTGAGTGCAGACTATGTTGCGCAGGCAAGGGTTGGGAGATTTGATAGAAATTTGACTGTCAGCGTTGAGCTTTACAGCAGCAGGAGCGGTGCTATGGTTGGCTCTTTTACTGGCGATTCAAAATCTTTGAAAGGCTTACGTGACGTAATAGACAAGCAAGCCCCACTCCTGTTCAAAAAAATGCCCGGCGTATCTGAAGACGAAAAACCAACACCACCACCCACAACAACAGCAACAACACCGCCACCTCCTCCTACACCACCCACCCCAATACCAACACCAGCTCCTCCCCCAGAACCTAAAGAAGTTCCACCTGAAGAACCTGAGATTATGGATAAAAAACAATCAATTGCATTTGGATATGTAAACAAATTACTTAATAAAGATGGCGTTAAAAAGAATAAAGAAGAAATACAAAGTTATTCTGTCTATTTATCACCTGCCGATAAAGAAATTTTGTACAATGAAAGTAGAAAGAGAGGGGCTTTCGTTTATGCTTTTATGAATATTCCATTTCTCTTTGGACTAGGTAGTTTTTTCCAAGGAGATATAGGAATTGGTGGTACGTTATTTATTACATACGGGCTTGGAACTTTTGGTTTGCTTCAAGCATATACTAAAACAGGGAGTGTTATTCTTGTTTCTGGCTGGATAGTCGGTCTGATAGGTCCATTTGTTCATCAAAGCAACTATAATAAAGCATTGAAAGAAGCGTTATACATTGATAATAACATTTCCCTTTCCATTGACCCCCTAATAGTCCCAAGAGACGGAATGCCTGCTGTTGGGTTGGCTTTAAATTTGCGGTATTGATGTATTATACGCAATTGAGAAAATCCTGTGAATCGGGATAATCGGAGTTCAGACAAATAAGTATAACAGACACTTGGTAAAGATTTTGTATATGAGCGTTCTTACTGTTCTGTTTAAAAGCAACCAAATCGGCATTTTTCTATATTACAATTATGCACACATCAAAAAAAACTGTGTATGTAGAAACTACAATTCCAAGCTATGCAACTGCAAAGCCTAGTATGGATATATTGTCTGCAAATAGGCAGGCAATAACTAAGTTATTTTGGGAATACGAAAGAGACAAATATAAATTGTACATAAGCCAGTTTGTTTTTGACGAATGCAAACAGGGAAATCAAGAGGCTGCAAAACGGAGATTGGATTTTATAAAGAATATACCTTTAATTCCAGACAGAGAATCTACCGCAACTTTAGCAAATGAATACTTTAACTTTTTAAATATACCCGAAAGAGCTAAAACAGATTGCTTTCATCTGGCTGTGTGTGTAGAAGCAGAAATAGATTATCTATTAAGTTGGAATTGTTCGCATTTAGGTGTTGAAGTTTATGCAAAGATTTATGAGTATAACCATAAAAAAGGAATTTGGATACCTGAATTGGTAACTCCAGAAATGTTAATTCAATATGAGAGGGACAAGCAAAATGAATTACAATCTTGAAGAAGATCCTATAACAGAGGTTCACCGCATAAGAGCGGAGCTTTTGGAAAAGTACGGGGGCATAGATGGTTGGCACAAGCACAATGTAGAGATACGTCCACAGTTGGAAAAAGAAGGATGGATTTTTGCAACAGAAGCAGAATTAGCAAAGTAAATCAAAACTCCATCTCAAACTTAACGCTCCCAAGAACATCGGTTCGGAATATATTGGAATCTGGCATAATGGCATTGAGACGTTCAACAGCTTCTTTATGCGGATGATTGTATTTGTTTGATTTTCCTGCGCTTATGTATGCTCTCTGTGGTTTGAGTTGAGCCAAAAATTTTGCGGAAGAGCTATATCTAGAACCGTGATGCCCCACTTGCAAAGCGTACGTTTTCAAATTCGGCTCCAAAGAGAGCAATGCAGTTTCCTGTTTAGAACCCAAATCACCTGTAAACAAAAAACTCCTTTTGCTTCCGCTCAAATGCACAACCATACTTGCGCTATTCTCAGTAACAGAAGAATCATTTTGCTTTGACCACAACACCTTCGCATTAAAAGGCACAAAATCCCCTATGGTATCTCCGCGATGCCTTTCGTAAATCGGTATATTCAATCTCTCAAACTCTGCAAAAACAGAATCTCTAAATTTGCTTTTCAAACGATAATCGTGGGAAACAAGCAACCTGTTGATTTTCAATTTTTTATCCTTAACCATTTTTGCAAGCATGGGCAATCCCCCTGCGTGGTCATCGTGCCAATGGCTTAATATTACCGAACACAGCCTTGCAATTTTCCTATTAACAAGCATAGTATCTATGCCGCTTTTTTTTGTTCCCGCATCATACATAACCGCACATTTGGGTGCTTGAATTAAAAATGCCAAGCCCTGCCCCACATCCAACATTTCTATACGTATTTTTGCAGGCTTTTCAACAACGATTATATTGCTATCTATGCTCTTAACGCTAACAGCGCTATCAAATTTCTCAACTTCTGGTTCTTTGCTTTCTGTTTTCAATTCCCTATTATCAACTTCCAATTCCCTGTTATTGTAATAATAAAAAGAAAATATTACAAAACCTATTATAAAAAACAGAACTAGCCACTTAAACATTTGTGTAATATAGATAAAGGGTGGTTTTTTTGTGGAATATTCGGCAATCGGACAAATAATTTACTATATTTTCCGCATGGCTGTAAAAACAAATAATAGAATACTGATAATGGACGATTCCCAGGCTCTGCTGAAGGTTATGAGCCAAACGCTCACTGAACACGGCTATGAAGTTGAAACAGCCCTAAACGGAGTGATAGGGTTGCAAAAAATGGAAACCTTCCGCCCCGGGCTTGCTATAATAGATATAATGATGCCAGAAATGGATGGTTATGTGGCAACCAGAAAAATCAGAACTGCCTACCCAGACGTAAATATTGTGATGTTCTCTGCCCAGCCAGCCGCAGTGGTTGAAAAACAGGCTTTTTCTGCTGGAGCAGATATATTCTTGCAAAAACCAATCCGAGAGCCTGTATTGCTGGGCCTAGCAAAAAAATACACATCCACTGAAATCGCTCCAGACGAAGAAGAACACGAAACTATTTTGCACTACGAGCCGGACCAACCTTATACCATACACATTAGAACTTGTTATTTTTGCGGCTGCGACCACGTAAACTTTTTTGTGCCTCGCCCAGAAGCTTACGAAGAGCTATGGGATTGTGGCTTATTCCCAAGATATGTTCCCAAGGAGGGCTTTCCAAAATGGGATTTTATGCGCACAATGGTTGCCGTTTGCCCAAGCTGCCTATTTGCCTCTTACGATATAAACGATTTTGCAGTGGATGCTAGACACACAAATTTCCCTTATAGCGGAGATGCCAAGCGAATTCTTTCAAGAGGAATTGCTTCCCGCAAAAAAATGATTGGCGCAGAAAACACAGAAACAATATTCTCTAATCCGAACCGAACTTTTCAAAGAGTTGTGGAATCTTTCCTCTTAGCTGAAAAGGGTGGAAACGGGCTTGTGATTGGCGATAAAGAAGGAGTTTATTGTGATATCGGTTTTTATTCAACTATGTCTGCAGTGCTTGAACATTCCAGAACCCAAGACAAAATTGAATTTCAAAACAATCTGAGAAAAGCTCTTGACTTATTTTTAAATCAGTTGAAAATTCACAACACATCAAGAATCACAAGAGCAAAAACATACTATTTCATAATAACCCTCAATATGGCAACCGGAGCCTCCATTCGCGCAAACGAAATGAAACTTGAATTGGAAAACTATTACCGCAAAATAGGCGGCGCAGACGATGCCACCCAAGAAGAGAGAATGTGGAACGAAAGGTTGCTGTATATCTGGAAAGAGGGTGTTAACGCAGATGTTGTAAGGGACGTTGCTTGGTAAGCTAAAAATTTGGCATACCAGGAATTTTTAAGCCTTTGGTTATGGCTCCAACGCTTTCTTGATAAGCACTATCTTTTTTTGCAATGGCCTCATTGAATGCCGCCATAATAAGGTCTTCCAAAGCCTCCACATCGCTTGCATCCACTGCAACCGGAGCAATTTTCAACTCGGTTACTTCGCCGTTTCCATTTATGGTGATTTTAACCGCGCCGCCGCCGGCTTCGGCGTTAAAGCTCTGGCTCTGCAAATTCTCCTGAGTTTTCTTCATTTGAGTTTGCATTTTCTGCATTGAGCGAATCATTTGCTGCATATCCATTTTTAATCTCCTTTATCCCTGCAAGTTTCAATTCCATATATTTTACAAAATCTGCAAAATAAAAATTCTCTTTTAAGTCTTTTTCATATATTGAGCCTGACGGAGCTGGCGGCGGTGGTGCTGGCACCAATACCGGTGCTGGGTTTGGTACCGGCACTGGCAAAACCACCGATTTTTTTTTGGTTTTCCTTGTTCAAGGGAGCATTTGAAACACTTGAAATATTTTTCAACGCTTCATTTATATTCACCACTCTATCCAGCCAAGCAATTTTTGAAAATTCAGCCTCTGCAATCAAACGCGGATTCAAGCCGTGCTTTGCGGAGCATTTTTCGCTCAGTTCCATTATTATTTTTGAAATTCGCAAAATATCACCTTGCTCAAATTCAGGAGCAAGTTTTTTCAAATCGTTCAAATTCTCTGACGATATTTCAAGCTGCTCTGCGGAAACGCCGAGACGTGCATAGAGAAAGTTTCGCAAAAATCTTATGAAGCCATCCAAAAACACCTGTATTTCTGCACCGGCAAGAGTTGCCTTTTCCAAAACGGCAAAACTGCCTTTTGCATCGTGGGCTTCAAATGCCTTGATGAGTTCAACATAGAGAGCATCTGGTGGTATTCCAAGTGCTTTTTGAGCGGATTCCGCTGTTATGGAACTCCCGCTGTATGCAAAAACTTCGTCAAAAATTGTTAAAGCATCGCGCATTGAGCCATCTGCTTTTTCAGATATTATTGAAAGTGCCTCTGGCGCAACCTTTATGCCTTCTTGCTCGCATATAAAAGCGAGTCGCTTTGAAATTTGCAACCCAGAAAGCCTTTTAAAATCAAAGCAAAGCACTCGGGATAAAATTGTGGCAGGGATTTTGTTTGGGTCTGTGGTGGCAAATATAAAAACCAAATATGAAGGCGGCTCTTCCAATGTTTTTAGCATAGAATACCAAGCAGGTTTTGAAAGAGCGTGAACTTCGTCTATTATCAAAACCCTGTATTTGCTATTCATAGGCGGATACTGAGTGCCTTCAAGAACTTCGCGCATATCGTCAACGCCGTTATTGCTTGCCGCATCCATTTCCATAACGTCCATAGACAAGCCTGCTGTTATGGCTTTGCAGCTCTCGCACTGCCCGCAGGGTTTTTGTTCGCTTGTCGCTGTGCAATTAAGCATTGCCGCCAAAATTCGCGCCGAAGTTGTTTTGCCAACTCCCCTTGTTCCAGAAAACAAAAAAGCGTGATGAATATTGCCCGTAGTTATGGCGTTTTTGAGCGTTTGCGCAATATGCTCCTGCCCCACCATCTCGCTAAACGAGCGTGGCCGCCATTTTCTTGCCATTGCTATGTAGGGCATAATGGACGATACAAGATTTGAACTTGTGACCCCTACCATGTCAAGGTAGTGCGCTAACCAACTGCGCTAATCGTCCGAGTTTGTTGTAAAATATAGAAAAATAAAAGCCAGACATATCGTTTTACTATATTTCCCACTAAATTAAATGAGCCTCTCCACCACTCAAGCCATTGAACTCTTTAACTTGCCCTTTCAAGAATTGGCAACCCTCTCAAATGATTTTAAAGAAGAACTACACGGCAAAAATGTTTTCTGGGTTTGCAATAGGCAAATAAATTATACAAATGTGTGTTGCTTGCATTGCAGTTTTTGCGCATTTTCAAAAATAAAGAAGGATTCTTCGCTTGCTTACAATATGAGTTTGGAAGAAATTTTGGCAAAGGCAAAAGAAGCCGTAGATTTGGGAGCACGAGAATTGCATATAGTGGGAGGGCTTCATCCAGATAATCCTTTTTCTTATTATACGGATATGCTTAAAATGCTTAGAAAAAATTTTTCTGGCGTGAATTTAAAATGCTTTACCGCTGTGGAAATTTGTCATTTTGCAAAGCAGGAAAATAGAAGCATAGAAAGTATTTTGGCGGAGTTAAAAGAAGCTGGTTTAGATACAATGCCAGGCGGTGGTGCGGAAATTTTAGTGCCGGAAATAAGGGAGAAAATTTGTGGGCAAAAAGAAAGCGGGCAGGAATGGCTTTCTGTTCATAAGGCTGCGCACAAACTGGGAATTCCGACAAATGCAACTATGCTCTTTGGGCATATAGAAAGCATAGAGCACAGGGTTAAGCATTTATCTATGCTGCGTGATTTGCAAAGCGAAACCAGCGGCTTTTTAGCTTTTTTGCCACTCGTGTTTTTGCCGCAAAACAATGCTCTTGGCAGGCAAGTGAAAAACAGAACTAGCGAAGAAGATATTTTAAGAACCATCGCTATTTCAAGACTTTTTTTAGATAATATTCCTCACATAAAAGCCTATTGGGTGCAGCTCGGCATAGAAACAGCTTTGAAAGCATTGCACTGCGGGGCTTCAGATTTAGATGGCACTGTGATGGAAGAAAAAATTTCGCACTCGGCAGGAGCGAATAGCCCAAATGAGATAAATTCTGCGCGTTTGCAAGAACTGATAAATCATCAAGGGCTTGTTCCTGTAGAGCGAGACGCATTTTACAAATTTTCTACATTATCCCTATGAAAAACTATTTACTCTTTGTAGCAGTGGCTCTTTTCTTTTATGCTTGCGGCAGCAGTGACCCTAAAAGCAGAAAAGAGACTCTTTACATTCCAACTGATATGCCCGATATATGTCAAAATGTGGACTTTAATGTGGACAAAGGCATGCGCGAAACTTGCGGGGTAAAACCAGCGCGCTATCAGGCTTACCGCAATGTGCCAATGCAAAGATATTTGATAAATCCAAGTCAGGCATCGCTTGTAAAAAGCGGAGATAAAATTGAAATCCGTTTCCCCAACACCCATCCAGTTTCAATAAGTTCGGAGCAAGTTTCTGGCGTTTCGTTCAGCGATTCAAAGCGGCTTGCAAAAATTCAGAACACAATGGATTACAAAGAATTTTTCAATGAAAAAAAACAACGTTATAAATTGTTCAAAATCACAATTCCATCTGATACAAAACCAGAAATAGAGAATAACCTGTGTTTTAGAGTTCCTGAGTTGAAAGGTAGCGATAGAACACGTTCCGCGGCTATGGCTGTGCAAATGGAACTTATCTCTTGCGAAACATTAGATGAATTAGTGAAAAAATATGTCAATTAATTATGGCTTGGTTTATAACTTTTTTAGCTATTGCCCTCATTGTAGCTACGGCTGGGGCCAAACATCGTGCAAGCAAGCGTTATAATTTGCCGCTTGAAAATCCTGCGCTTTCGCTTGCCATATTAAAAGAAAACCTGTTGGAAAATTCAAACGAATACGCTTTGCAAAAATTGAAAGATTTTGCCACAGAACAAAATTTAAGCATTCCAACGGCGGAATACCCGCTTGGCAAGGCAAAAAATATTGCGCTAGACGATGATTTTTTCTTGCAGCAGGCAGCTTGGCTTGATTCCTTAACTCCCTTGGAATTCAAAGAAGAACCTCAAACGGAAAAAGCGCTTGCAGAAGGAATTTTGAGGCTTTATAGCGATGATGCTATTTTCAAAGCCTTGAAAGAATTTGCTCAAAAATTTCCAAGCGAAAAACAGCAAAAGCTGGAACAAGGCTATCGCGCACTTTGCGAGCTCAGAGATAATAGCAAAGCAGATTATGATTCCTTGGAAAAACTTAGAATAGAAAAAGAAAAATGGGAGCGGCTGGCTAGAGAATGGTTTACCGAATAGCTATTGTTTTGCTCGGCCTAATTGGCTATGGGCTTACACTTGCCCGCTCGCTCAGCTTTTGGGATTGCGGGGAATATATTGCAGCCGCGAGTGTTCTTGGCATTCCGCACCCGCCTGGGAATCCACTTTTTGTTATGCTTGGCAGGGTTTTTATTTTGCTCTTTGGCTGGTTAAATGGGCCTGCCTTTGCGGTGAATTTAATGAGTGCTATCAGCTCAATTTTATGTTGCCTGCTAATTTTTGAAATAACAGCAAAAATTTTACCCCAAAAAAACTCTCACTTGCTCGCTTTTTTCGCTGCCTCAATTTCCCTTTTTGGTGATACTTTTTGGTTCAACGCCGTAGAAGCCGGTGCTTATGGCATTTCAATGTGCATAATAATGCTGCAAATATGGGCTGTTCTAAAATGGAAGGAAACCAGAAGCAACAAATATTTGCTTTTCATTATATACATAGCTTTTTTAGGTCTTGGAGTTCACACATTTTGCCTATTGCCTTTGCCAGCAATTTTTATTTTTGTTTTGCTCAATAGAATAAAATTACCAATTAAATTCTTTTTCGCTGCCGCGCTTTTAATTATTGTGGGATTTTCTTCCGAGCTTTACTTGCCAATTCGCTCTGCCACAGAACCAATTTTGAATGAGAATAATCCAGAGGAACTGAAAGATTTTTTGGATGTTTTGAGAAGAAAGCAATACGGCAATATGAATATGTTTGAACGGGCTTTTTATCGCAGGGGCGCGATTGCAAATCAATTTTTGTTTTCCGAAAACATAGGATATTTGGGCTATCATTTAGATCAATGGCTGCCAGCTCCTTTGAGTGCACAAAATCCAGGTGTTTGGGCAGAAAGTTCGCTTGGAAAATTTCAATTTTTTCACCGCATAATTTTTGAATTTTTGCTTATAGCTGTGTTCGCAGGCGTGTGGCTTTGCAGAAAAAATTCAGGCGTTCTTTTAGTTGTCTTTATGTTTTTTCTGAGTTCTGTTGGCCTTGTGTTGTATTTGAATTTGGCAGATGGCACAAGAATAGATAGCTACAATGCAAAGCATTGGAATGCAAATATCAAAGAACTGAGAAAATTTGTTCCCGATTCAATTCCTAATTTACCGAGCATCAACGAGCTGCATACGCAGTTCTCTTTTTACAAAGCATTGCCAGCATCTATGCGGGAAATGTGGGTTAATAGCGCACCAAAGGCAAAAGGCTTAAAAACTTTTTTTGCTTGGCAAGATATTTTGGAAGAACAGGGAAAAGAGATGATGGATTTGCCGCACGTTGTTCACAGAGAGGTGCGAAACAGGGACTATTTTTTCACGCCTGCATTTTTGTTTTTTGCAATAATGGCGGCTGCGGCGTGCAGTGCCGGACTTAAAAGAATAAATTTTGCAATGGGAAAAAAAATTGCTGCTTATGGGCTTGCATTTGCGTGGCTTGTGCCTTTTGCGAGCAATTTCAGTTCGCATAACCGCTCCCAAGATTTTATCGCAAGGGATTTTGCAATTAACATTTTAAATAGCATTCCGCAAAACGGCATTCTAATAACTTATGGTGATAACGATACATTCCCTCTGTGGTATATGCAGATGGTGGAAAATTACCGGAGAGATGTTGTTGTTATAAACGAAAGCCTATCTTATGGCAAGTGGTATAGAGAACAGGTTTTGGAAAATTATCCAGATTTGGAAGTAGTTGAGAATGGGGAGAATTTTATCAGAGAAATAATAGAGAGTCATTGGCCAAAGAGAAGCGTTAATTTTATGATTGGGGCAAACCCGCGCGACTATGAGGAATTTTCCGAAAATATGCCGCTCATTGGGCTTGTAAGGAATTTGGGTATGGATAACAAAAAAGCAGATTCATTGCTAATTGCAAATCTTGCAAAAAATTACCAATATTCGGAATTTAAAGCAAGAGGGCAAGAAGCAAATGAGCAAACAATCACCATTTACCGCTATTTGGCAAGGCTCGCTCTTTCAAAAGAACCAGATGAAGAACAGCAAGCGGCGTTGTTTAAGCTAATTGGGAATTAGACTAAGCATCCGTAGAATACACTTTCTCTTCGTAGAATGCGGTGGCGCACATATATTCGCGGTTCATTTTTGCTATGAACTCAACCGAAATACCTTTGGGGCAAGCAGCTTCGCATTCAAAGAGATTTGTGCAGTTTCCAAAGCCTTCTTTGTCCATTTGCTCCACCATAGCGAGAACTCTTTTTTGAGCTTCGACCTTGCCTTGGGGCAAATATGAAAGATGGCTCACCTTTGCAGAGACAAAGAGCATTGCAGAAGCATTTTTGCAAGCCGCTACGCAGGCTCCGCAACCTATGCAGGCTGCTGCATCAAAGGCGCGGTCTGCATCTGCTTTTGGAACGGGGAGCGTGTTTGCCGGTGGTGCGTTTCCGGTGCTGATGCTCACAAAACCGCCTGCTTGTATAATGCGGTCAAATGCGCTTCTGTTCACAGCGCAATCCCTTATTACAGGGAATGCAGCGGAACGCCACGGTTCTATGACTATGGTATCGCCATCTCTGAATTTGCGCATATGAAGTTGGCAGGTGGTAACAAGGGTGTCTGGGCCGTGGGGCATGCCGTTAATCACAAGCGAGCACATACCGCAAATACCTTCGCGGCAATCGTGGTCAAAGGCAAAAGCTTCTTTGCCTTCTTTCATAAGCTGTTCGTTCATAATGTCTAGCATCTCCAAAAAAGACATATCTGGAGAAACGTTAGACAATTTAACGGTTTCAAAGTTCCCTCTAGCTTGGGAATTTTTTTGTCTCCAAGCCTTTATAGTGAGATTCATATTTTCTTCGCTCATTTGTAGCTCCTTGTCATAAGGTGTACGTTCTCAAATTGCAACTCTTCTTTGTTTAGTTCGTGTGGCTTGTTTTCGCCTTTCCATTCCCAGGCTGCAACGTGGCAGAAATTATCATCGTTGCGTTTTGCCTCGTTATCTGGAGTTTGATGCTCTTCACGGAAATGGCCGCCGCAAGATTCTTCCCTGTAAAGGGCATCTTTTGCGAGCAACTCGCCAAATTCCAAGAAATCTGCAACACGCATTGCGTTTTCCAAATTTTGGTTAAAGGAAGCATTTTCGCCAAGAACATTTACGTTTTTCCAGAATTCATCGCGTAAACCCGGAAGAGCGGAAATTGCTTTTTCAAGACCAGCTTTGTTGCGCCCCATTCCAACATTTTCCCACATAATGTGTCCCATTTCTCTGTGGAATTCGGTGACCGTTTTTTTGCCTTTTATGGAGAGCAAGCGGTCTATAAGTGCTTTTGAACTTTTTGCCGCATCTACAAATTCTGCTTGTGCAGAGTTTACTTTGTCTAATTTGTTGCCCGCAAAATAACCACCCAAGGTGTATGGAATCACAAAATAGCCGTCTGCGAGGCCTTGCATAAGAGCAGATGCTCCCAAGCGATTTGCACCGTGGTCTGAGAAGTTTGCCTCTCCCAAAACAAACAAACCAGGAACCGTGCTTTGCAAATTGTAGTCCACCCATAGGCCGCCCATTGTGTAATGGCTTGCCGGATAAATGCGCATAGGCGTTTTGTATGGATTCTCGTCTGTGATTTTTTCGTACATCTGAAAGAGATTTCCATATTTTGCGCTGACCGCGTTTTCGCCGATGCGTTTAATGGCATCTCCAAAATCCAAAAACACAGCGCGTTTAGACGAACCAACGCCAAGGCCGTTATCGCAAACCATTTTTGCATTGCGGCTTGCAACATCTCTTGGCACCAAGTTTCCAAAGCTAGGATATTTTTCTTCTAAATAGTAATAACGCTCTGCTTCTGGTATATCGCTTGGCCTGCGAACATCGCCAGCTTTGCGCGGAACCCAAACCCTGCCATCGTTTCTAAGGGATTCAGACATCAAAGTTAGCTTGCTCTGGTGGTCGCCTGTTACCGGAATGCAAGTTGGGTGAATTTGAGTGTAGCAGGGATTGGCAAACAATGCGCCTTTTTTATGTGCGCGCCAAGCTGCTCCAACATTTGAACCTTTTGCGTTTGTGGATAGATAAAACACGTTTCCATAACCGCCTGTTGCAAGGCAAACGGCATCTGCTTCGTGGCATTCCAATTCGCCAGAGATTAAGTTTCTGACTACAATGCCTCTTGCTCTGCCGCCCACAAGAACTATGTCCATCATTTCGCGGCGTGTAAACATTTTTACAGAACCTTTTGCAACCTGGCGCATCATAGACTGATAAGCACCGAGCAAAAGTTGCTGACCTGTTTGGCCACGGGCATAGAAGGTGCGGCTAACTTGTGCGCCACCAAAGGAACGGTTATCTAAAAGACCGCCGTATTCTCTGCCAAAGGGAACGCCTTGAGCCACGCAGTGGTTTATGATTAAGTTTGAACACTCTGCCAAGCGGTGAACGTTTGCTTCGCGAGCGCGGAAATCGCCGCCTTTAACGGTGTCGTAAAAGAGGCGGTAAATTGAGTCGCCATCGTTTGGGTAGTTGTGCGCGGCATTTATGCCGCCTTGAGCTGCAATTGAATGTGCGCGGCGAGGGCTGTCTTGAATGCAAAAACTCTTTACATTGTAGCCAAGTTCGCCAAGAGAGGCAGCAGCAGAGGCACCAGCGAGGCCAGTTCCAACAACTATCACTGTGAATTTGCGCTTGTTAGCCGGATTTACCAGTTTAAGCTCGAATTTGTGGCGTGTCCATTTTTCCGCAATTGGGCCGCCTGGAATATTGGATTCTAATTTCATAGCTCGTCTCCTTCTTCTGAATCTTCATCTGCCTGTGGATTATCACCGTCTTGATGACGTTTTTTCTTATCCTTTTTATGCTTTTCTTTGAACTTTATAATATCTTCGGGAAGATCTCCTCCAAAAGCTGGCGGTCCCTTTCTTTCCACTATGAGGCTCGCTTTTTCGGGGAATTTTGAGATTCTGTGTGCTTTTCTCTTTTGCTCATCAAGTGGTTGCTCCGAGAGAATTTTCAAAGCCTCTTGATAGCTAGGTTTCTTTGCCTGCTCAATAATTGCCTTTGCTTCTTCGTTTACGTTCACAACATAAAAAGACCAAGCCGCAGTCACCGCAAAACCAGTTGCAACAACAACGCAATATGCAATGGCGAGCTTATCTATTATAGGAGTCCATTTTTGGTGATTTATGCCCATAGTTTGGAATGCGCTGGAAATGGCGTGCCACAAGTGGAAGCCTAGAACCACCATAAGCGATAGGTAAAACAAGGCAAACAAGGGATTGCCCAAAACCTCAACGGTGGTGAGCCACATATCGCGAACAACCCTGCCATCTGCAACTTCTGGGTTTATATAATAATAGTGTACCCCGTTGCGAACGGTTAAAATGTGCCATATAACAAAGGTTATGATGGTAAGCCCAGTCCAAATCATCCAGAATGTGGGGAACTGCTTTTTGCCTTTGCGGGTATCAACTGCATAGCGAGCGGAGCCGCGGGCCTTGTAGTTCTGCAATTTTAACGTTACTGCCAAGTATAGGTGTATTATGAAAATCACAGCCAAGCCGCCCTCAACGGTGTATAAAAACAGCTTGGATTTGGTTAAAAATGCGGAATACGTGTTGTATGCCGCTTGAGCATCTGCCGCAGAGGGCAGGAGCAGTTGAAGGTTGCCAGCCATGTGACCCAGCAAAAAAAGCACCAGAGCACAACCAGTAGCACCCATAATCTGCTTCTTTCCTATGGAAGAAGTGATGTATGTTAAAAGCCATTTCATTTGTAAATTCTCCTAAAAACTAATAATCGGAAGTAAATATAGTAAAATTTAGCAGGTATATCCGCTTTTTTCCACCTCTAGGGCAAGCTCCGAGCCTCCACTCCTAGCTATTTTGCCATTTATCAAAATATGCACAAATTGAGGCTTTGCATAATCTAGCAGGCGTTGGTAGTGCGTAATTAGAACAACGGAACGCTCTGAATTCATCAAATTGTTTATCCCATTTGCCACAATTCTAAGAGCATCCACATCTAGCCCCGAATCCGTTTCGTCTAAAAAAGCCAGCGCAGGCTCTAAAATCGCCATCTGCAAAATTTCGTTTCTCTTTTTTTCGCCTCCGCTAAAACCCTCATTTAAACCCCGTTCCTTGTAGCGAGAGTCCATTTTCAAAAGCTGCATTGCGTTATCCATTTTTTCTTTGAATTCACTTTCGCTGAGTTTAGGCAAATTGAGAGCCTTGTGCTTTGCATCTATAGCCGCTCGCAAAAACTCCTCATTGCCAAGCCCTGCTATTTCCAATGGATATTGAAACCCTATGAAGAACCCTGAATTAGCCCGCTCCGAAACAGAAAGCTCTAGCAAATTTTTGCCAAAAAATTCCAAGCTGCCACTAGTGACCTTATAGCCTGGATGCCCAGCTATAACCTTGGAAAGCGTACTTTTGCCCGCACCGTTTGGACCCATAATAGCGTGGATTTCTCCTTTGCCAATGGACAAGTCCAATCCTTTCAGAATCTCCGTGCCATCTGCCAAAGAAGCGTGCAAGTTTTTTATTTGGAACATTGTGTGGGAAGATAGAAAAATTTTAACGCACACCATCAAAAAATTGTAAAGGCAAGTATTCTGCCATTTTCATAAAATGTTTATCTGTCGTTAAAAGTTTTAAATCATTTTGAATGCAATTTTGGGCTATCATAATATCGGTAAGAGGAACTTTGTTATTTCCGTTCTGTAAATTTATAGATTGAATGTTTCTCAATTGCGGCCAGTCTATTTCCATATCGAATTTTCGTACTTGTTTCATAAGTTTTATTAGATTTTCTTCTTTTTTTACTCTCATAGATGGTAATAATTCTGTTAAAACAACTTCATTTGTACAGGCAAAACCCGCTAACAAAATATCTGAAATAAAAGCTACCTTTTCATTTCCTTTGAAAAAGTCTATCCATACTGATGAGTCTATTAAAACGTAAGATTTATGTTCATTCATTATCTAGACCTTGTAGCTTTAAGGTCAATATCCAAATCCACTTTGCCAAAATAAGCCGCTAGCTGTTCTTTCCAATTTTTTCTGAAATGGCGTATTTTACCGCCAACAGCAAGTTTATGGGAAAATTTGCTTTTTTTTAAACTTGTTGCTACTGCTGTGGACATTTTTCAATACCTCCAAGAAACATTAGTAAATATAGAAAAATTAAATCATTCAATACCGCAAACTAAAACCCAACCCAACAGCAGGCACCCCATTTCTTGGAATGATTAATGGCTCAATGGAATAGAATTTTTTATGCCCAATCTTCCAATTTCAAACCCTGTACCCTTGAAAATTCCCTTGTGTTATTTGTCACCAAAGTTAAATTTAAAGACTTTGCATGAGCGGCTATTAAAGTATCCAATGGACCAATTATGCAATTTCTTCCCTAACTTCCTCTGTTCCTTGTTCCCGTCCATTTTCCATAAAATCATTTGAAAATCTGTTCAAGCCATTCAAAAACACTTCCCATTGCTTATCTTGTGGAACCAGCAAAACAGCATTCCCAACTCTTTGTATGTAAACGGAATTATCGGGAAAATGAATATCCCTAGGCAGTGTGAGAATTTGCCTTTGCCCATTTGTTGTTATCTGCGCCAATTCCATATTAGTAAATATAGTAAAAACATCAATACCGCAAACTAAAACCCAACCCCACAGCAGGCATCCCATTTCTTGGGATAATTAATGGCTCAATGGAATAGGAAATATTGTTGTTATTGTTTAATGCTTCGTTTAGTAATTTGTTGTATTTATTTGCATAGTTATGTGTGAATATCCAACCCATAACACGGTTAGTAGCTAAAATAATCGAAGGTATTACTACAGCTACTGCGAATCTTGCGTCGGAGTCAGAAAAATCTCCAAATCCGACATCATTTGCACAAACATAGGCAAGCATTGATCCACCAACCACATCTACAATAGATAATATAATCCCAGAAGATTTATCTCCCTGTATATAACTGCCTAGTCCAAAGCCAGGAACAAAATTCAACATGAAATAATCTATGGCATACATTTTATTATCAGAGTACAAATTTGCTCTATCTACATACGATAAATATAACGCTTCCTTTTGAATTTCATCTTTATTCTCCACAAGACCCTTATCAATTAACCGCTGAACTTTAGCTCGCTGCTCCATATTAACATCCTGCTGCCCTTGCTTTGGCACAAATGAAACGTTTGATATGCTGAGCATTTGTTTGAACAAATCAGGGGCTTTTCCGTCTATGATGTCACGCAAGCCGTATATATTCTTTGAATCGCCTGTGAAGGAGCCTATCAAATTTCCAGTTTTGACATTGTAGAGTTCTACCTTAATAGTTAAATCCTTATCAAATCTCCCTATTCGCCCTTGTGCCACGAAATCTGCACTGACCATTCTGCCAAGCTCCGCAAGGCAGCTGGATTCATTGCAAGCCTTCACCGCTCGCTCTTGCGAGCCTAAGAACGCTATTATGCTTTCCGTTGTCATTACGCCGTATCGCTCCTTTGGCAAAACATTAACCGCCGTCTCGCGTAGCTTGTCGGTTAGGTAAAGTAAATTCTGGAAGCTTATAGAGTCGTTGTTGTCCAGTGTTTGGATTATGGCTACTCGCTCTTGCTGGGCGTAGGCGGTTAGGGCGAGAATTAGCAGAAGTAGTGTGAGGTTTTTCATTTGAGGGTAAATGTAGTAAATTTTTCTATATTTACCCCTAACTATGACCCCATCTACTTTTTCAAAATTCACAGCGTTGGCTTTCGTGGCGCTTATTCCTATATTCGCGTTTGGCAAAGATAACAATTCACAATATGATTACTGGTTGTCTCAATTGACCATAGAGGAAAAAATTGGGCAGTTGCTTATGATACGTTTGCCTTGGAATGCAAAAGAAGCAGGTCCAAAGGTGCGGGAATTGATGAAAGATGTTCCCGTTGGTGGAATAGCCTTGTTTCGCGACAATATGGAAAATGCGGGGCAAATTCAAAAATTCACAAATGATTTGCAAGAACTTGCCCGTTTGCCGCTGTTCATAGCCATAGACGAAGAGGGGGGGCGAGTGTCGCGGGTTGGCAAATTCTATGACAAACCTACTCCCCCAGCTTATGAAATTGGGAAGAAAGGCGACACGGCAATAGCATCTGCAAACGCTCGCGTAATTGCCCAGCGACTTGCTAAACTCGGAATCAATATGAACTTTGCACCCATAGCCGATATATGGAGCAATCCAGACAATACTGTTATAGGAAACAGAGCCTTCGGCAAAAAACCAGATATTGTTGGGGAAATGGTAGAAGCCACAGTGCGAGGTTTTGCATCAGAAGGAGTGCTATCTGTAACCAAGCATTTTCCAGGTCACGGAGATACCAAAGAAGACAGCCATAACCAACTTGCTATCTATCCTCACGGGCGCGAGCGTTTTAACCAAATGGAAGCCCTGCCTTTTATAAAAGCATCACAAGCAGGCACAGATGGAATAATGGTAGGCCATATTATCACGCCAGCCTTTAAAGAATCCGATAGCCTCCCTGTCACTTTTTCAAATTTTTGGCTGCAAGATATTCTTCGCAGGGAAATTGGCTTTGATGGTTTAATCATCACCGATGGGCTGGATATGCACGCTCTAACCGATAATTACACCGCTGCCCAAATTGTTCTCGGCACATTTCTCGCAGGGGCAGATATTATGCTTATGCCCATAAACCCTCGTGCTGCATACCAAGCTCTCTTGGACGGCTATAAATCCGGTTTGTTCGATGAGAACAGGCTTAATCAGTCTTTGCGGCGCATATTGAAAGCAAAGGAAAAATGGTTGGTTAAGTAATATGAGTTCTGCGAATATAAAGTATAGCGAAGCTGTTAAAAGGCTAGAAGAAATATTGGAAAATGTTGACCGCTCCAATGTGGGTATAGACGAGCTTGCAGATTTGGTAAAGGAGGCTTCTGATTTAATAAAAACTTGCCGCAGCATACTCACAAGCACAGAACGGAATGTGCAGGAATCTCTGGAAGATTTGGAAGGTTAATTTATGCGAATATTTACGTTGGTGGTGCTTTTATTCTTTGTTTCTTCGCACTCTTATTTTGGAAAGAAGAACGAGGCACAAGATGTTTTTGGATGGGCTATGCTTTTGCAAAGCCCTCGCACTGTGGCATTTGAAGGTTCTGGTTCCGCACTTGGGACACAAGATTTTGGAGCGGCTTTGATGAACCCAGCCTTATTGCAAGGGAGTGGTTTTTTAGCGGGTATTTCTGGACAAAGCGGAGACTTGGCAGACTGGCAGGGAATAGCGGTATTTTCGCACCCATTTTCAATAGGCGAAGCAAATGGAAGAATGCAGCATACTTATGGCGTTGTTAATAACGGCGAGGTTGAAAATTTAGATGAAGATGCCAAGCCAACAGGCTTAATTAGCTACCCTATTGCACAGTATTATGCCATAACAGCGGCGTTTCCGTTTGAGCATTTTAAGTTTGGCATAACAGGCAGGTATCTGTGGCAAAGGCTATCAGAAGCCGACAATGCGCAGGCAGGAATGGGGCTTGCTATGGATTGGGGATTTTTATGGAATTCAGGTTCTGCGCGCTATGGTCTTGCGTTTATGGGGCGGCATTTGGGGCAGCAAATTCGCCCATTCGTGAAAGGCGGAGTTAATGGCTACGCCCTTGCCTCTGAGCTTGCAGTTAGCACATTCTGGCGTTTAGACCAAAACTTTGTATGGCTTTTGGAATGCACAGCTCCACGCTACTCGCCAGCAGCTGGAAAATTTGGATTGGAATACCGCTTTTCAGAAGCCGTATTTGCAAGAGCTGGCATGCAAAGAGATATTATAGATGTTGTTCGTTTTGCGCGTTCTATCTTTGATAAAAATGAAAATTCGCTAAAGGCAGGTTATTACCGTTTATTTTCAGCAGGTGCCGGTTACAAATTTTTAGATTTTGCCTTGGATTATTCTTACAGCATGTTAATTGAAGGTCAGGGAAGTGAACACAGAATTGGACTAAGTGGGGTGTTTTAGCAAATGTATTCAGATTTTTACAATGAAAAGAACGAGTACCTTTCAATAATAGTAGCTTCGCTTTTATTCCATTTTGCTATTGCTATTGCATTGCTAATAGCGGTATGGCTGCGTCCGGCAAAAGAAAACCCGCCTATAATACCTTTTTTTGAAATGGTAAATGTAGCACCGCCAGCTCCCTCAAAACCAATTCAAAAGCCTCCAGAACCAATTCCCGAACCTGTTGTGGAGCCTGAGCCTGCTCCAACAAAACAGGAATTAAAGCCCGAACTAAAGCCAGAGCCAAAACCAGTTCCTGTTGCCAAACAAGAACCCAAACCTAAACAGGAACAGAAATCAGAAACAAAACGCACTCCGGCAGAACCTATGGATATGCCTATGGATTTGCCTTCTGATGTAAAAAAAGATATGGCTATGCCAGCTTTGACAGTCCTTAGCGATGTGACTATGGATCCGCAAATGCAAGCCTATATCAATACACTTGTCCGGCTTTTATATCAAAATTTCAATCCGCCGGCAGGAACAGAAATTTCCAAAGGCACAAAATCTACCGTACAATTTCAAATAGCCAGAAACGGCGAAATTAACGAAGTTCTTTTAGGTTCATCTTCTGGAAACGGAATATGGGACAGGCTTGCGGTAAGGGCAGTTCAAATAACAAAACCACCTCCTTTGCCTCCAAGTTTCACAGCCGAAAATTTGATTTGTAAATTTGATTTCAAGGAAAAGTAATTTGCTAAATTTATATACACCTTATGCAGCAAATCAGCGTTAAATCCGTGAAAGACGGTATGATTTTGGCGGAGCCTTTGAAAAATGCTCACGGGGGCATTGTATTGAGCAAAGGAACTGTTTTAACAGAAGCTTTCGCAAGTAGGCTCTCTCGCATGGGTTTTTATTCCGTTTGCGTAGAAGGAGAGCAAGCAGAAGCAACGGAGAATGCATCTGAGCAAGCAGGCGATATTCAAAAAATACCCTTAGAAAAGCTATTTGAAGGAAAAATTGAAAGTGATTTTATGAAGGAAATTTACAATGCTTTGCTGAGGTATAAAGAATCAAGTGGCAGATAATAAACGAATAGAATTTTTGATAAAGAATATGGGTGAACTGCCCACTATTCCCAGCGTGTTTTTAACAGTGAACAAAATGTTGTCTGACCCGCACACCTCGGCTATTGATGTTGGGCAGGTGGTATCTAGCGATCAGGTTATAGCTGCTAAAATTTTGAAACTCGCAAACAGCGCATTTTACGGATTTGCTGGCAGGGTAAACACAGTTCCGCACGCCATTGCGGTTCTCGGTTTTAATGCAACAAAAAACGTGGTGCTTACAACTGGTGTTTTATCTGCCTTGAAATTGAAAACACAAATAGACGGATTTAATCTCTCTGCTTTTTGGAAACATTCGGCTGCGGTAGGAGCAATAGCGAGGCTCGTGGCTGAGGAATTTTATGCTCAAAGAAAAGAAGAAGCCTTTGTAGCTGGTATTTTGCACGATATTGGCAAGCTCATTTTGGCTATTTGCTCTCCAGAAGATTTTGCAAATTGCATAAACCTAGCCGCAAGCAAAGGCTGCCTATTTTTAGATGCAGAAAAAGAGGTGCTAGGGATTTGCCACACAGACATAGCTGACTGGGTAAACAAGAGATGGAACCTGCCCAGAGAAATAGCTGCTGTGATGATAAATCATCATAAGAATATTAGCGTATTGAGCGAGCATACCAGAATGATTGCCATAGTTAAGTTGGCAGATGTTTTGGCAAGAGGCTTGCAACTTGGGCATCCCTGCGATCGTTCCATGCCTATTCTTGAACCCGGCATTTATTCTTTGCTGAAAGTGACTCCAAAAAAATTAGACACCATTTTAGCGGCAAGTTCTGGAGCTGTGCAAAGCTCACTGGATTTTATGAACGCAAGCTGAGGAGATTTTTTGAAGCAAATTGTTATGATGGGCATTGACCCAGGCAGTTATGCAACTGGTTTTGCTTTTTTAAGTTTAACTGGCAACAAGGTTGATGTTTTGGAATATGGAATTATTCGCCCAAAAAAAAATGCGGAACTCATTTTTAGAATAGGGCATATAATCAAGGAACTTGAAAACCTAATTGCAAAACACAAGCCCATTGCTTTTTGCATGGAAAAAGCATTCTTTGCAAAAAACGCAAACAGCGCACTCATTTTGGGACATATACGCGGAGCGATTATGTCTCTTGGTTTTAAATACGATTTGGTATTTTCGGAAAAAAGCCCGCGCGAAATTAAAAAGGCAGTTACAGGCAACGGCGCAGCGAGCAAAGAGCAGGTTGCAAATATGATGAGCAGGCTGCTCGGCGTTCAAACTCAAAGCTCTGCTCTTGATGCAAGCGATGCTTTGGCTATTGCGTGGACTGGTTTAGGAAGTCCGTGAGCGGGCTGCTGGCAACTGCATTATCCGACTGCAAAGGCAAACCGCTTTCGTAAGCCATTCTGCCGCTTTCCACCGCTAACTTAAAGCATTTTGCCATAACCGCAGAGTTAGGCGCAACTGCAATGGCGGTGTTCACCAAAACAGCATCTGCGCCCATTTCCATAGCGAGGCAAGCGTGAGAGGGCGCACCTATGCCCGCATCTATCACAACAGGAACCTTGCTCTGAGCGATTATTATTTTAAGCATCGCCTCTGTTTGCAAACCTCTGTTTGTACCTATTGGCGAACCGAGCGGCATAACAGCCGCACAGCCGCAGTCTTCCAGCCTTTTGCATAAAACAGGGTCTGCCTGAATGTATGGCAAAACCACAAAACCATCTTTTGCAAGTTCTGCGGCTGCGTTCAATGTTTCAATTGGGTCTGGGAGCAAATATTTTTGGTCGGGATGAATTTCTAATTTCACCCAATTTGTGCCAAGTGCTTCTCTTGCCATTTGCGCAGCAAACACAGCTTCTTTTGCAGTTCGTGCCCCAGATGTATTTGGCAAAATTTGCCCTTTGAAATCTTTTAATGCGCTCAAAATAGAATCTTCTTTTTGATTTTTGCCAATTCGTTTTAAAGCAACCGTGAGCATTTCGCTTTGCGATTCTTGCAAAGCGACAACCATTTCTTGCGGCGAGGCAAACTTGCCGCTTCCTAGGAAAAGCCGCGAGTTGAATGTTCTGTTTGAGATTTTGAGCATTTTGGGGTAATGTAGAAATTACTAAATTAATTAAATATGCACGACATTCTAGTTATAGGCGCAGGCATTGCGGGCTTAACTGTTGCTCTAAAAGCGGCAGAGAGTGGCAAGAGCGTTTTGCTTTTAACTAAGGGTGCAAGTCCAGACGGCTCCACAAACTATGCGCAAGGGGGCATCGCTTCTGTAACATCGCCAGAAGATTCTTTTGAGAGCCATATTGCAGATACTTTGGAAGCTGGAGATGGATTGTGCAAAAAAAGACAAGTGGAAATTTTAACAAAAAATGCACCGAAAGCCATAGAGCAGTTGCTAAAATGGGGAGTTAATTTCACAACATCAAAAGATGATGAAAAGGCTTTTGATTTGCATTTGGAAGGCGGGCACAGCTTTAGGAGAATTTTGCACACCGCAGATTTAACAGGCAAGGAAATAATGAGGGCATTGCTTGCAGAATTAAAACATCGCTCGCAAGGAATAGATTTTATTGAACACAGCACGGTTTTGGATTTGATAACACAAAAATCACGTTGTGTTGGGGCAATCGTGGCAAGTAGGGGCAGACACGTAGGTCTGCCCCTACTTGCCAAAACCGTTGTGCTTGCAACCGGAGGCGCGGGGCAGCTTTGGTTGCATTCAACCAACCCGCCCGATGCCTGCGGAGAGGGAATTTCCATAGCTTACCGTGCAGGTGCAGCTCTTCAAGATTTGGAATTTATGCAGTTCCACCCCACAAGCCTTTATGCTCCGCAGCTCAAAAAAACATTTTTAATATCCGAGGCACTTCGCGGATTTGGTGGAATACTCAAAAACCACAAGGGTGAAGAATTTATGAACAATGTTCATCCGCTTCGCTCGCTTGCGCCTCGCGATATTGTGGCAAGGGCAATTCTCAGCGAAATGCAGCGCACGGGCAAAAACTATATGTATTTGGATGTCACTCACCGCAAGGCAAAAGACATAAAAACACATTTCCCAAACATCTACGCAAAATGCCTTGAGTGCAAAATAGACATCGCAAAAGACTGGATACCCATTGTTCCCGCCGCGCATTATATGTGCGGCGGCGTGCTTGTGGATTCTTTTAGCAGAACAACCATAGAAGGTCTTTATGCCTGCGGCGAAATTGCAGCAACCGGTGTTCACGGAGCAAATCGCTTGGCATCTAACTCTCTGTTGGAGAGCGTGGTTTTTGCTTTGAGGGCTTGTGAGGATATAAATAAGAAGATGGCTAGCAGGGAGCGGCTAGTGGCTAGTGGAAAGCAAATTAAATTAAATAATTTTAACTGTCAAAAATTAAAAAAGCAGGTTCAGACTATTATGTGGGAGTATTGCGGGATTGTGCGTTCTATTAAAGGTTTGAAAACTGGATTAAAAAAATTGAAAGAACTTGAAAATTCCTCTTTTGCCTCTTTTGAATTTCGCAATTTTGTGCAAAGCGCAAGGCTTATTGTGGAAAGCACCTTAAAACGAAAGGAATCCAGGGGTTTGCAGTGCTTAACGGACTATCCACAGAAAAATTCAAAGTATTTGAAGCATTTCACTTTGGTAAAAGATATTTAACTATATTTACCATTAATGAACTTCCTATTTCTAACGTTTTTCACATTTTGTTTTTCCATAGCCCTCGCTCAGGAAAAGGTTTTAAATATAGATGATAATGATAGCGAGCTTGAGTTGTTGCCTCCGGCTGCGTTTAAAAATGAGGTTTTGCGCAGGGAACTTGCATTGCAAGGGAGCGAAAACACAAAAGATGCTTTTTCAAAAGAACTTTTAAATGCCGCAGTGTTTTATTACGAAAAAAAATGGGACAGTGCCTACGCAGCCTATATGCCAATTTTGGAAAAGGCACCCGACCTTTTATACGGGCCGCTTGTGATGAGAATTGCCAAATGCGAACTTGAAAGAGGCAACATTCAAGAGAGCAGAAAAATTTTGACTGATATAAAGAGCATAAAGAACAACAAGTATTCGTGGGAACAAGTTGACCAAATATTGATGGAAGGTGTTTTTTTGGATACGGCAATTACGCAAAGCGCAAAAAAAGATTCACTGCTGAAAAGGCTCAAATCCAAGCCGAGCGCAAGTTATGAGCGTATTTTAAGACAAAGACTCGCAAAGATGCAAGAACAAGAAAAAGATATAAAAGGAGCTACAGAATCTTATTTTATGCTTTTGAAAAGCGGTACGCCATATCAAGATTCCGCTTTTTGGGCTTTGCAAAGGCTTGCGCCGAACTCCGAAGATTACGATTATACAACAATTTTATGCAAAAAAGGGCAAAACGAAAAATGCGTTGAAAAAGCGAATGCCATTTTGTCTAAAAATCCAAAATTAGATTCTGCAAAAAAAATCAACCTTATGGTGTCGCTGGCAGAAGCCCTAAAACATTTGGGCAAAACAGATTTAGCAATAGCGCAGTACAAAAAACTATTAGACAGCATAGATTACAATTCCACTTGGATGCAAAGCCTTATGAGAATAGTGAGAAATGCCGGACATAAAGCTGAATCCAAAAAATTGGATTCTATTTTTCAGGCAAAATTTCCCTTCAGTGCAGAAAATGCAAACAATCTATGGGTAAAGGCATTGGAATACGAGCAGGCAAAAGATTACGCAAAAGCAATAGAAACTTATAAACGATTATACGATTCAAAATTTGGAAAACATAGAGCAAGGCAGTGGGCTAAATTCAGAGTTGGGTTCATAAATTTTAAAGAGGGAAAATATGCAGAAGCAGCAAATATATTTGCAGGAGCAGCGAGTGAAAATCTGGGCATAATGCCTAGGAGTGCCTCTCTTTATTTTTATGCTGAATGCCAAAAAATGCTCGGATACAGAGAGAACTCAGCAATCGCATATTCTGCCGTTATAGCAGATTTTCCGCTTGGATATTATTCATGGCGCTCAAAACATAATTTGAGTGAATTTGAACTTGTAGAAAAAATTTCCAAAATTGGGATTGACGTATCGGACTCTGCGGCTGTGTCTTGGGTGAGAGCTTTGCAAAAAAAAGATGCGGGCGAAAAAGATTCCGTTGTTAGCTCGGAGCGTTTGGAACAAATTGGCATTTTGCTAAGAAGCGGCTTTGAAAAAGAAGCCTACTCGCTTTACGACGAGTCTTTAAAACTTCATAAGAACAGACCTGAATTTTATTACAGATATGGCCTTATGTTTATGCAAAATGGCGAATATGCCTTGGCTTACAGAATGGCGCGCAATTTTTTGGATATAGTTCCAAAAGAAAAAATGATTGGAGTTCCAACTCAAATTCTCAAATTCCTTTACCCGCTCCCCCACGAAAGAAAAGTGAAAAAGCACGCAAGGATAGACCCATACCTCGTTTACTCCGTTATGCGGCAAGAGAGTATGTTCGATGCTCAAATAACATCTCCTGTTGGCGCCAGAGGGCTTTTGCAAATTATGCCCGCAACGGGAGATTTTTTGTCTAAGTCAGAAAAGATTGATAAGTTTGACAAAGATTTGCTTTACAACGCATATATGAATATTCGTTTGGGGGTTAGATATTTAAACGATTTGTACGATGAGTACAAAGGAGATTATATAGGTATTTTAGGAAACTATAATGCGGGGCCGGCACCTGCTGTTCGTTGGATTACAAATCACGGTTCTTTGCCTTGGGATATAAGAGTAGAAGAAGTGAGCTATTGGGAAACAAGGGATTATGTAAAGCGGGTGCTGGGAAATTATTGGACTTATAGAGAAATTTATAATTAGGCTATGTTTTTTTTATTAACACTTAGTTCTGCGGTGGGGTTGGCTTTTGGGAACATTCTTGAAAGCAAGGGTTTGCGCTCTGCAAATTCCGTTAAGTCTTTGGCTAAAAATAAATTTTGGCTTGGCGGGTTGCTTTTGAGCATTGTAGCAACTTTGCTTTATTACGCGGCAATGGATAAATACAATATAAGTTTGGTTCAACCTTTTATGGCTTTGAACCCAGCACTAACGGCAATTTTGGGATGGAAAATTTTAGGTGAGAAAATAAGCCAGAAAATTGCCATTGCAATAGCTTTGATTTTTTGCGGGATTTTAATAGACGGAACTTTGGCGGGAGAGGTTTCGGGTGGGTTGTATTTTGAAAAAACGCTTTGGATTTATGCTGGAGCAACTCTATCTTTGCTCGCTGTTGCTTGCCTCGTTTTTCGCAAAGCAGAAATAGTGGATTCCCTATGTGCGGGTACAGGTTTTGGGCTTTCTGCGGTTTTTTACAAAAGCATTTCTTTAGATGGTTTGTTTCCGCCGCCTATTGATTTGCGTATTTTTGTTTTTGCTGTTCTTTATATGGCGGCATTTTTTTGTTCGCAGGCAGGGCTTCGCAGAGGCAGGGCTTTATTCGTTATTCCGCTTTCTGCTGCCATTGGCTTGGTTGTACCTGTTCTCGGCGGGCTTGTGGTTTTTGGAGAGCCATTTCCGCCTCAAAAAATAATTGTGATGGTTTTGGTTTTGGTTGGTTCGGTTTTATTTGTTAGGGATTAGCTTTTCTAAATTACCCATTATGAATAATATTTCTGCATTTTTGATTTTTGGGGCACCAGGTTCTGGCAAAGGAACAGTGGGAGCAAAATTGGCTGCCGTTGCAACGGGCATAAAGCATCTCTCAACAGGCGATATATTCAGAGGGCTTTCTCCTGCCAGCGAAAACGGCAAGTTATTTGCAAGCTATGCCAATGCAGGCAAACTTGTTCCAGACGAGGTTACCATTCAAATTTTTTCCCGCTTTGTTGGCGGCTTAATAGACACAAATAAATTTGACCCTGCAAAACAAGCATTTCTCTTAGACGGCATTCCGCGTACAGTGGAGCAGGCAGAACTCATAAAAAACACAGTTAACGTAAAGCATATTTTTGTGCTGGAAATTTCGGATCATTCTGTTATAATAGAGCGTTTGCTAAAAAGAGCAGCCACAGAAGGTCGCAAAGACGATATACACGAATCTGTTGTTCGTGCCCGCATAGACGAATACGAAAACAAAACAGCCGCCGTTTTAAGTGTTTACGACCCTTCTCTAATAACAAAAATTAACGGGGCACAGGCCCCAGACGAAGTATTTAGAGATGTGTTGAACGAATATATTATTGTTCGGCATAAGCAGCTTCTTTGAGCAAGTTGCCTTTGGCATCTAAAACGCGAATAATTTCCTCGTCTCTCTGCAAAACCAATTCCTGGCTTTCGCCAGTTTTGGCATCAAGGCGCATATAGAGCGAGCCGTCTTCCATTTTAACAGCGGTAACAGAATTTCCCTCGGCATCTGTTTCGTGATAAGATATGAGCTTGGAATTGAACCAGAATTCCCATGAATTTAAAAGCAAGGTATCTATAGCCATGGACACGCCGAGTACAGCTTCGCCTCCAATGAGAAAAACAATCCAGCTAACCCACTTGTTACCCAACCCCTTGTTAAAATCATAAACTTTTTTGGTTAAAGTAAAACTGCCCCAGCAACCAGTTGTGCTTACTGTAAAAACGCAAGCAGCGAGCAAAGACAATAGAATTTTCTTCATATAACTCCTCCTGTTAAATTTAACTTAGAATAGAAAACTAGAAATTTCTTTTACATCCATCCCTTTTCTGCGCGCATAATCTGCAAGCTGGTCTTCACCTATTTTGCCGAGCTTAAAGTAGCAGCTCCCAGGATTTGCGGCAAAATATCCGCACTCGGAAGCTGTGGGACTCATAACATAGCTTTCTGTTAGAGAAACTCCTATGTTTTTTTCTGGAGAGAGCAATTTCCAAATCGTGGCTTTTTCCGTGTGATCTGGGCTTGCAGGGTATCCAGGAGCGGCTCTAATTCCCACACCGCCTAAAAGGTCTCTGTGGAGTTTTTCAGTTAGTGCCTCTGCAAGGCGGTCTGCCAAAAGCCCAAGCATTATGGCGGAATAATCGTCATTATTTTTTATGAATTTTTGTTCCGCTTCTTTTGCGCCCAAGCCTGCGGTGGTGGCAAAAAGCCCAATAAAATCCTTTTCCCTTGGGTTGAAAAAATCTGCCATGCTCAGGTAAATCCCATTTTCGTTTGCTTTTTGCTGCCTCAAAAAATGAAGTTTAGCTATCTCTTTGGAATCGTTATCCAAAACCAAAAGAGAATCCCCCACTCTTTGAACTTCAAAAAAACCCACAACAGCAGCGGCTTTAAGCAATTTTTTGTCTATAATCTCTTTCAATAATTTACGTGAGTCCTGTTCCAAATTTTTATGCGTTTCGGTATATTGAGAGGGTCTTAAATCCCAAGCGCAAAAATACATCTTCCAATCAATCAGAGGAATTATGGAATTCAAATCAGCATCGTCAAAAATTTTTAGCCCTAAAAAAGGCGGCATAATTTCTATTCCATATCTCTTTCTTTTTTCTGGAAATTATTTAGCATAGTCCAAGAAAGCTTTAAGCCACCAAATACTTTATCTGTGTTTATATCCTTATAGTTTACGTCGTTCCAATCGTGCCGCTCAACCTTGTAACCTCCGTAGAGGCCTGCCGAAAACCGCGAAAACTGCAAGCGAATCTCTAATTCCATATTGAGGGCTGGCCCAAGGGAACTCATAACCTCTTGTGTTGGACCCATACGAATATTCAGCAATCCAAAGCCAGGACCAATTGAGGGAATTAAATTAAAAATGGCGTTTTGCGCTCGCAATTTATACCCCCACATCCAAGTGATTCCATAAGTGAACCATTCGGTGTTGCCTCTTGTTTGGGTTATAGGCATAAAATCAACATCCATCCAAGTGCGCAATTGATTATATTCGCCGCCTATTTCTACATGACCGCAATAATATTCCTTCACATAGCTTTTTCCAGTAACCTTATTTATAAGTCTAACGCCATTGTCTCTTTGGCTGCGGAAATCACCTTTGAAGCCCAAAAAACCGCGCACTAAATCGCGGTCGTAAATAGCATCGGCAAACGCAGTTTGCGCCAAAAAGACAAGCAACACCACCGGCAAAATTTTAGAAAAAATGCGCATAATAGGGTAATATAGTAATTTATTTCTATTTTATCCTTATGGTGCAAGCTGCTAAAAAAAAGTGTATATAGAAACTACTATACCTAGCGTTATCACAGCTAGGCCTAGCAGGGATATTGGAAATTTGTACCATCAAGAAGTAAGCAGAGAATTTTGGGAAAATGAAAGGCATAAATATGACCTATTCATAAGCAAATATGTGCTTGAAGAGTGTAGCAAAGGCGATACCGATGCGGCAAAAAAGAGAATGGAACTTCTAAAAGATGTTACTCTTTTGGATATAAATAAAGAAACTGAGAAATTAGCCGAAGAATATTTTAAATGCTTGAACATTCCTGAGAAAGCTAAAACGGATTGTGGTTGCCTGAATTGTTAACGCCAGATATATTTATGAAAATTCAAAAAGAGGAGGCTGAAAATGGATGAATATAAAGAGTTGGATGACCCTATAGATGAGGTTTATCGTGTTCGCCTTGCTTTATTGGAAGAACACGGTGGAATAGAGGGATATCACGCATATTTGCGTGAAACTGGTCCTAAGTGGGAAGCTATGGGGTTTCGTTTTGCAGAAGAGAATATAGGTCTGTAACGCCCATTGCTTCCGATATGGGCGGTGCTACGTGCTTAGTCTTGGATACAACGCACCGAAATAAAGTCGCTCTTACCTCCATCACGGCTACTCACATTGGCGTTTCTGAAGTCCACGTCTCGGATGTAGGCTAAGGAAGCACCGAACTCCGTAGCAGACCACCAGTAGCAGTGGAGGCCGACACCGTAGAAATTGCCACTAGAATAGCCGTTGCCACCCGGCAGAGCAGAAAATCCATACGTGTCCTGACCATTGCCACTGCTATTCCAGCCACTAGTCGCTTTCAATTTTGTTCCTGCGGTTGATGAACCACCAACCGCTGTCATCAATGCATCCCACTCTGCATCGTTTGGGATATGCCAACCACTGGGGCATATTCCACTATGCTTCGCACCTACTTGCGAAGCACAAGTACTGCTATTGCAACTAGCTTGTAATGCCATTGCGGTTGCCCAGTCATACAACTTACCGTAAGTCGTGCAGTTGGCTTCGCTGTTGCTGTAACATTTGCTGCCCGTTGCATCGTAGTTTAAATTCTCCGCCATCCAATACTGCTCGCCTATCTTAACCCATTTGTAAGACTTGCTGTCGCGGGTATCTGTAAACGTGCCGCTCGTACTAAGAATACTGGAACTACTGCTTGGCAATATGCTTGATGAGCTTGGCGAAACGGAAGAACTTGAACCGTAAGGGCAACTATTGCTTAATACGCCGCCAGAAGGACAAGATGTCATTGGTCCAAGCAGACAGATTTTTTCCTCAATGAAAACGCAATAATTATATGCAAGTACAGAAGAAGAGCTTGGAACAAGAGAAGAGCTGCTGCTCGGAATTGCTACGCTTGACGAAGATACCCTAGAAGAACTTGAAATAACGAAAGAATTTGAACTGCTAGACAACAGACTAGAACTGCTACCCAGAACAACCACATTTGACGAAGATGTCCCTGAAGAGCTTGAATCTTCCAGCTCTGGTATTGGTTCAATGTCGGGAGTGCAAGAGAGAAGTAGCGAAGCGTAGAGCATAGCCGCAAATGCGAATTTAGAGAGATTATTTCTCATTAGGGTTCTCCGTTTTGTGTGTGAAAATAAAATTCAGACAATAGGGGGGGGGGGGGGGGGGGGGGGGGGGCAACCACGGGGGCAGACACGTAGGTCTGCCCGTACAGAGCTTGTGGGCGAGGCTCAGCAAAGGTGGGTGGTGTGCTAACCCTTCGCATACTCCACCGCCAACTTATTCAATTCTGCAACTGAAAAATTCTCATAATGCTTCCTTTGCCATTCGGTATAATCAAACGGCTCTCTAATAATATGGGCAATGAAAATCTCCGTTTCAATTACCCCTAGCTTATCAACAAGGCAAGCCATACCGTCATTCAAAATCGCAGCCGTATTATACATTGGAAACCTCACTTATTCCTAAAAATGTTATTGGAGAACAAGCTAGAATTTTCTCCGACTTATATTTACTCAAAATCTCTTTATCTGTCGTCAAAAAATAATCGCATTTCTCAATTATGGCACAGGCAATATGCAAAGCATCTTTTGATTTTACTCCTTGCTTAACAATATCATTTGCCAATTTCTCCACTTCGTCAGCTTTATCTACACCAACAAAAGCCCTCGCAAATTCAAAAAACCTTTCCACAGAAACCCTATTTTCCTTATTTGGGCTATTTCCGTTTTCAAATTTAGATACATATGAATAAACAAGTTCCAATTTACCCTCTTTTATCAGCTTTTGTATATGCAACTTCGCCTGTGTTTCCAAATAAACCGCAATTTGCTTTTGGTCATCAAAAGGGCGATAATAACAACAATTGTCCAGATAAATCCTCACAAGGGGCAATATAGAAATTTTTTAATGACAACTCCCCTGAAACCTCACATCCACATCCACAACAGGCAAAGCCTCATTGCTCTTTTGCGCCTTTTGAAGCTCTGCCGCTTTTTCGGGGCTATACCACCAATACACAGGTATGGCATCTTCCCTATTGAATTTGCCGTATAGCGACCCAGGATAGCCAAAACGCCGCCAGTGCAGAATTTTGGAATTTTCGGATTGCCATAGCAAAATATATGGGACTATTTCGGTTAGGCGGGTGTCTAAATCTTTTAATATGTTGTTGCGGGCATCCAAATTCAGCTCAGTTTTTTGAGCTTCTATAAGGCTGTCTATAATTTTGTCTTGCAGGCCTGGCACATTGTTTGTGCCTTTGTCGTTTGCGGTTTTGGAATGCCAGCTTGCTTCTGGGTCGCTCAAACGACCCGCGCCCCAAGCGAGCCAGCACAAGTCAAAGTTCGCATCGTCAATGCGCTGGCGGAATGTGGAAAGAGACACGGTTTCTATGTTGGATTCTATGCCCACAGCTTTTAAATCTTCTTGGAATTTTGTTGTGTGGCGAATGTCCTCGGCGTGGTTTAAAAAAGTTAGTTCAAATGGCTTGCCACTTTTGTCCACGAGCTTACCTTGGGTATTTACGGTGTAACCCGCTTCTTCAAAAAGTTTGCGAGCGGAATCTGGGGCATAAGGGTATAGGGGCGAGTGTGGATTTTTGTGCCCATCCCAAAGACTTGGGTAATATGTATTGAGCAAAAAATATTGATTGAACATAAATTTCTCGCTCATAAGTTCTCTATCTAGCAAAAGGGAAAGGGCTTTGCGAACACGAACATCTTTAAATTTTTCCCTGCGCAAGTTCAGCGCAAAGCCCTGAAAACCGATTGGTTCTTCGTTGAAAATTCTGTTTTTCAAAACATAGCCTTTGTTTACCGCATCAAAATCGGTTTGCTTAACCCATATAGACGAAGTGTAAATTGGGTAAGCATCAAAATCGCCTTTTTTCAAGGCTTCAAGGGCTTTGTTGCGGTCTTCCATAAAACGGTAGGTTATTTTTTCAAAATTATATTTGCCCGCATTATATCTTTTTTGCCGCCCCCACCAATCAGCACGGCGCGCAAGTTCCAACTTCTGGTCTATTTTCATTTGCTTTAGTGAATAAGGCCCGCTAACAACGGGGAACTCAAAACGAATGGAATTGAAATCTGTTTTTTCCCAAATATGCTTTGGAAAAGCGACCATTCCCGCTGCCTCCCAAAAATTAGCCCAGTGCGGGTCTTTGGCTTTTATGGTTAAATGCAGACTATCAACAACGTCTGGGCGTTCAAGGCGAGAAAGCCCCACTTTGAAAATGGGCGTTAAATTTTTTGGATCCATAATAACATCGTAATAGAACTGCACATCATAAGCCGTTACGGGTTTTCCATCGCTCCACTTTGCTCGGCTGTCTATTTCAAAAAAATAGCTCATTTTGTCTTCTGAAATTTCCCATTTTCTCGCCAAAACTCCGTTTGGTCTGTTTTCGGTGGAATGGAGTTCCGCAAGCGGCTCAAAAAGCATAGACATTATTGAAACGGAAAAAGAATTGTAATCTTGCCACATATTTAAAGAGAATGGAGAAGCTCCCCCCCAAAGCGTTATTTCTCCGCAGGGCAAAGCCTCGCTTGGAACGGCTATGGGGTCAAATTCGCCGGTTGCGTTCCCATAGCTTGGCGGAGCTTCTGGGCAAGCCGCAGTTTGCTTTGCGGAATTTTGCTTTTCGCAAGAGAGGGAGAGAAGGGAAAAGAAAATTAGGAAGAGAATTTTTTTAGGCATAGTGGTAATGTAGAATTTTACTAAATTCCCCTTAATGCCTTCTGCCTTTGTTCTCATAGACAAGCCTTCTGGAATAACATCGTTTAAAGCCTTAAATGCGATAAAAAAACAACTCGGCACAAAACGTGTTGGGCACGCCGGTACATTGGATATGTCTGCTAGCGGTTTAATAGTGGCTGCTGCCGAAAAATGCACGAGGTTATTGCCTTATGTAGAAGCTCAAGACAAAGTTTATACATTTGATTTGCATCTTGGAATTTTAACCGATACGCTTGAACCCACAGGCAATATATTAAAACAAGACGATAAGGCGGCTAGAACGGCAGAAGAGTTGAACGCTGTTTTGCAAACATTTATAGGCGAAATAGAGCAAATACCGCCTGCTTATAGCGCAATAAAAATAGACGGCAAAAGAGCCAGCGATCTGGCATTAAAGGGTCAGGATATAGAGCTAAAACCTAGGAAAATAACCATATATGAGCTAAAAATATGCTCTGGATACCAGCTTTATTGCAAATGCTCCAAAGGTACCTATATTCGCTCCCTTGCCAGAGATATAGCCCAAAAACTGGGGACTTATGGAGTAGCAGGCAACATAAGGAGGCTTGCAATAGGAAATATATCTGTGGAGCAGGCAAATGGCAAGCCCATTTTGCCCCAAGAGCTTTTGAAATGGGAAACTGCGAATGTTGGCGAGGAAGATGCTAGGAAAATTCTGAACGGTTTGCCTGTGGCTAGCGGTCAAAAGCCAGCAGTTAGCGGAAATTTGATGTTTATAGCAAATAATGAGCAGGTTATAGCTGTGGCGGAACTGCAAAACGGCTATTTTATACCAAAATTTCTATTATAATTTCTATATTACTCCCCGAAGACTTTTCAATTTAACCTAGGAGATACTATATGTCTTGTTGTGAATCACCCTCTAGCCACGAAAAGCTCAATGCGTGGGTCAAAGAGATAGCCAGCCTAACCGAGCCTGATTCCATTTACTGGTGCGATGGCACAAAAGCGGAATATGATGAAATGGTGCAAAGCCTTATAGATGCAGGTCTTGCAACTCCACTTAAAAAACGTCCAAATTCTTATTTGTTCCGTTCCGACCCTTCTGATGTGGCTCGCGTAGAAAGCCGCACCTATATTGCCAGCAAAAGCAAGGACGATGCAGGTCCCACAAATAACTGGATTGACCCAAAAGACCTTAAAAAAGAGATGACTGCTCTCTATAAAGGCTGCATGCACGGCAGAACCATGTATGTAATTCCTTTCTCAATGGGTCCCATTGGTTCCCCTATTGCAAAAATTGGCGTTGAATTAACAGATTCTCCTTATGTTGTTATAAATATGCACATAATGGCTCGCGTTGGTGTAAAGGTTTTGGAAGTTTTAGGTGCTAAAGGTGAATTTATCCCCTGCTTGCACTCCATAGGCAAACCGCTTCTCTCTTGCCAAGACGACAATGGCAAATGGCCCTGCGCTCCAATTGAAAAGAAATACATTGCTCATTTCCCCGAAGAAAAAACCATCTGGAGCTATGGCTCCGGCTATGGTGGAAATGCCTTGCTCGGCAAAAAATGCCTCGCACTTCGCATTGCAAGCGTTGCTGCCAAAAGCGAAGGCTGGCTTGCAGAGCATATGTTAATCTTGAAAATCACAAGAGAATCAGACAGCAAAGTGAAATACATTGCCGCCGCTTTCCCAAGTGCCTGCGGAAAAACCAACCTCGCTATGCTTGTTCCAACAATCAAAGGCTGGAAAGTAGAAACAGTGGGTGATGATATTGCATGGATGCGCCCAGGCAAAGATGGCAAGTTATACGCAATCAACCCAGAAGCAGGCTTCTTTGGCGTTGCCCCTGGCACCTCTATGGAATCCAATCCAAATGCCATGCACTCCATAGAAGAAAACACCATTTTCACAAACGTTGCCTTAACCGAAGACGGCGATGTGTGGTGGGAACAAATTGGCTACGATGCTCCGGGCAAGTTAATTGACTGGCACGGCAAAGAATGGGTGCAAGATAAATCCAATAAAGAGCAAGCTCCAGCCGCTCACGGCAACAGCCGTTTCACAGCTCCTGCAAAACAGTGCCCTGTGATAGCTCCAGAGTTTGAAAAGTTAGAAGGCGTTCCAATAGATGCTATCTTGTTCGGCGGTCGCCGTCCAAGCACCATTCCGCTTGTTCATCAGGCAAAGAATTGGAATCACGGCGTGTTCATGGGTTCCATAGTTGGTTCCGAAATTACCGCCGCCGCTCTTGACTTGAAAGTTGGCGAGGTTCGCCGCGACCCATTTGCCATGCTGCCCTTCTGCGGCTACCACATGGGCGACTACTTCAAGCACTGGATTGAAGTTGGCAAAAAAATACCCGAAGCAGGCCGTCCAAAAATCTTCTTTGTGAACTGGTTCCGTAAAAAAGACGGCAAGTTTGCATGGCCAGGTTATGGCGAAAATTCACGTGTTCTAAAGTGGATTTTTGAGCAATGCGATGGTTCAGGCAAATCTGTTGACACTCCAATAGGTTTAATGCCAGACCCAGCTTCTTTCGACAAACCAGACAGCGTTTCTGAAGATACATTGAAAGAGATTCTCTCTGTTGATGTAGAAGGCTGGAAAAAGGAAATTGCCGACATCAAAGAAAAGCATTATCCCAAATTTGGCAACAAGCTCCCCAAGGAACTTCAAGAAGAACTTGCAGCTATTGAAAAGAGACTAGGTTAATTTAATACTAAAAAAGTCCTCGCTTGGAAACAGGCGAGGACTTTTTTATTTATTTCGCTGTGGCGTTCAAGGGGGGTACTGATTATTTCGGACTAGTGGGGAGTAGGTAACCCCTCACCAAAACTCTCCCCACTAGCGTTTAATTACTATTTCTTTGAAGGTTTTGTTCTCATCCAACCAAATTTTTGGTCGGCGTGATAACGTTTATAGTCTTCATTTACATAAAGCGGCGTACCTTCATTATTCATGCAGCCATCGTAAGGCAAATCAACCCTATCTATTTTTGCAATGTAAACACCATTGCCAAAACGACGACCATCTTTGGAGAAGGGATAAATATTGACGTTTACCTTTACCAAGCCATTTGTTGTTAAAACATTTCGCTGTCCAAAGGTTTCAGGGGTTGGCGCTTTGCAGCTATCGGTTTGGCTCTTCTTTAATCTTTCAACATTTGATTGTTCTTCGGCAGCCCAGTTTGGCCCTTGTACAACGCTACGGAATTCCTTTTCGGTAATAGTTTCGCGGTATTGGGTTACGAAATTGCCCAACTGGTCGTAAAGAATAACCGAAATTTGGAAAGGCTGTTTTGCCAGCAAGCTGAAGTTCAAGCAGTTTATGCGCGGGTGGCCATCTTTGCTCACGGAGTCTGCAACAATGCAACGGGTTGGAGCAATTCTACCATTGCTACCCACAGAGCTTTCATTTGGGAAGCCATTTTTAACAAAAGCATATCCACCATAGCCATCGGGGTCTTGTCTTTTGGGGTCTGCTACTCCATAAGGTCCGTATTCGCTAACTTTTGGTGGCAAACCAAAAAGTTTTTGCAATTCTTCGTTTTTTAGCCATTCTGCATAATCCATTGTTGTTCCATTTGTTCTTACCTTGCCGCTTGCATTTGGGAAAGCCGTTAAAATCAATTCGCCAGCTCTCTGCGGAGGTATGGGAGTTCCTGCTGTTCCAAAGCCGTGAACCATTTTATTTGTTGTTAGGTTAGGGTCTTCGGAAGAAGAAACCATAGTTCCTGTTTTTGGATCCCAAATCTGGTTAATCTTTGGGAAAGTACCGTTATTGGGCAATCCATTTTCACAGCCATTGCACGCGCCATCTCTTGGATTTCCCGTGAACCAGTTTTCTGAAAATTCTGGCTTAACGGGGTTTTTATCGCCTGGTATTGGCACAAATGATATTGGCGGTGTTTGCGTTGTGTTATATCCCCAAAAGACTTTCGTAGCCTCTATATTGCTTGTAGATTTCACATACAAGTTGCTGTTGTTTGGCAAAGTTACATTTCTATTGTCTGTGGAACCAGCTTCTCTCAAATCATCTCTTTTTACATTGAAAGATAGGGAATCGCCACCATTTATTGCTAATACGCACTTACTATCATTTTTACCTTCGCATACACTACCTGTTATTGCATAAACATAGCCAACGCCGTCTGCATCTTTATATTCTATGCTTGAAAGTCTGTAGCCGTTTACGGAATCTTTTTTAGAAGGGTCGGATTTTTTTATTATTATTGGGAAGTTGCCGCTATTCACGATAGCATCTATGGATTCAAGGTCTAATTTGGTGTTTACCCAAATCAATGTTTGGTTTTCCTCGCCAGTAAGTATGGTTGTTTCTGCCTTTATAATGCGAGGAGCGCCAAAGCGTGGCGGAGAAAGATTGGTAAGCCTAAAAGTGAGCCTTAGGTGTGATGACGTGGTTTGCCTTTCTGCATAAAAGAAGTTGATTGAATGCATGGAGCCATCTTTCCAGCCACCTCTTGCCTCGGCTATGTCGTTTATACCAATGGAATCTCTGACTTCCTGATGAACACCACCTATATCTATAACCAATACTCCATCTATAAAGACCCACATATCATCATCGCCGAAGAAGGCAAAGTTATCGTTATTGGCTGCCACATATTGAAATTCCCCCGAGCCTGCAACTGTAAAGCCATAATTATGCCGAGTACCAGAACCAGATGTATTCTGCTTGCCCCAAGTTAGGCTATCTGGATATTTATCCAATGGGAAATACGCAGTATCTCTTATTCCGCAAAGTCCACTGGCGTTGCATTCTAAAGTCATGATTTCATTAATAACTTTTGTGTGCGTACCATTTGTGTACCAAGTGTCCAAATACTCTCCATAGCACATTTTTTCTGGAGGTGGGTTTGCAGGCATGGGTTTTGCGCAATAACGATATCTGATATAATCTGGGTCTCCCTCTTTGCCCATTATATCTTCTCTTGGGCAATATGCTTTGTCGTAAATTAATTTCTCTTGAACCATGCCTTTGGTGGCTCCATTTGGGTTACATTGTCTTTGTGGCCTACTACTAGTGTTATTAGTGCTTTTGCTGTAATCAAATTCTTGAAAACCATAATAGCCATTATAATCCGCAGCTTGTCTCTCTTCAAGATTTTTAGCTGGGGCTGAAAAATCGCGGATTATGATATCCAATTCAGCTGTTTCTCTCTGCCCCCAAGCGGTGGCGGCAAAGGCTATCAATATAAAAACTGGCATAAAGGTTCTTCTAAGCATAACACCTCCGGTGCTGGTTACATATATAAATATATAAAAATTATTTAAATATTCAATGTTTTTTAGGGAAATTGTCAATTTTATGTGATAAAACCAACTCCTTTTACTATATTTCATATATGCGCATAACCCTTGTTATTGTATTTTTGTTAGCTGCTTATGCTAGCACCCAAGGCAAAGAAACTGTTGCAATGGGAGTATTTGGCGAAGAAGGTGCAAAATTCAAAGCCATAAAACCATTAAAGCAAAAATTTGAAAACGCTCTCTCAAAAGAGGGAATATTCAAAGTTACAGACAAATCCGCTGCCATTCTAAAGCTTATGCGAACCGATTATGAATACGAACCTGGCACTATGTTATCTGACGAAGATGGCAGGCAAATAGGTGAATTGCTCAAGACAAATTATTTGTGCGTATTGGAAAGCTCAAACACAGGAGAAGGCTCTTTTTGGCTAAATGCAACGCTTATAAATATTGAAGATAGAACTTCCGTTGTGGCAAGCGTGCAAAGCAACCTCTCAAACCAGCAAGATGTTGACCGAGCGGTTGACGATTTGGTCAATCAGCTTATGAGGCGGCCAGGCGGCATATTTCTAGACCCTGGCTATAAAATGGACCCGTTGAGTTCGGAATTTACAAGGATTCTCAAGAATAGAATATCTTTTAAAAGCGGCCCTTGCAGCGCAAACAGCATGGTGGTGCAAATAGAGACCGGCGAATGGAGCTGCGGGGGGCAGAATTTAATTTCTTGCAGCATAAATGTGACTTTAGAAGGCCGCGGGTGCACCAACGAAGCTCAGTTGCACCTAAAAGGCACAGTTAGAGCAACGGATAAAAACGAAAAAACAGCTATGGAAGTTGCAAAAAGAGAACTGCTAAGTGGCAGAGCAAATTTTATTTCAGATTGGATTGCAGAACTAAAACCGTGGGTGGATAAATGACAGCTACAGCGAAAATAAATTTAGGCGGCAAAGATTATTCCTTGCCTGTGGTAAAGGGAACGCAAAACGAATTAGCTATAGATGTATCTAAGCTAAGGGAGCAAACCGGCTATATAACGCTTGACGATGGCTTTGGAAACACCGGAAGCTGCACAAGCGCAATTACCTATATAGACGGCGACAACGGCATTTTGCGCTACAGAGGCTACCCCATAGAAGAGCTTGCCGAAAAAAGCACCTTTATAGAAACAGCTTGGACAATTATATGGGGCAGGCTCCCAACTCAAACCGAGCTGCGCCACTTTTCATTGCTTTTAACAGAGCACGAGCTTATGCACGAAGGTTTAAGGCACCATTTTGACGGGTTTCCCATCGATGCGCCACCTATGGCAATTTTAAGCGCGATGATAAACTCCATGAGCTGCTACGATAACGCCTTGCTCCGCGACCACTTGAACGATGGCGAATTTGAAGAAGCGGCTGCAAAGCTAATTTCAAAAGTTCGCACCATTGCCGCTGCTGCATATAAAATGAGCACGGGCAGGCCAATTATTTATGCGGTGCCGGAATACGGCTATGTGAATAATTTTTTGCATATGATGTTCACACTGCCAAACCGCCCATACATAGCAGACCCAGACATTGTAAAAGCCCTGAACCTAATTTTGATTTTACACGCAGACCACGAGCAGAATTGCAGCACAAGCACGGTTCGCATGGTGGCAAGCGGCGGCGCAAACTTGTTTGCCAGCGCAGCGGCAGGCGTGTGCGCCTTGTGGGGGCATTTGCACGGCGGCGCAAATCAGTCTGTTGTTGAAATGCTAGAGGAAATTCGCAAAACCAGAACCTCTGTAAAAGATTTTGTTGAAAAAGTGAAACGCAAAGAAAATGGAATTAAACTCATGGGCTTTGGGCACAGGGTATATAAAAACTTTGACCCTCGCTCAAAAATTTTGCAAGAGGTCGCTTCTAAAGTTTTGAAAAAACAGGGGCAAAGCGATGAGCTTTTGGACATTGCCCAAGAGCTTGCAGAGATTGCCCTAAAAGACGATTATTTTATACAGCGCAAACTTTACCCGAATGTGGATTTTTATTCAGGCATAACTTTAAAAGCCATTGGCATTCCGCCAAATATGTTTACGGTTATGTTTGCAATAGGGCGCATGCCAGGGTGGATTGCCAACTGGAAAGAAGTTCACGATAATCCCAAGCAAAAAATTTACAGACCAAGGCAAATTTACATGGGAGAAGATGTGAGGCACTACGTGCCAATAGATGTGCGAACAGATTTGCGTCTTTCGTAAGCATTTGTGTTCACCATAATTGTTCCGTGAGCAACAAGCCACCTATCGGTGGCTATCCCTGCCAAGTCCATATCGTGAGTTGCTATTAAAAATGATTGCCCAAATCTTTTATTGAGGTCTAAAATAAGAGATTTTAAAACCTCTGCATTTTTTTCATCTAAATTTCCGCTGGGTTCGTCTGCTATAATCAAACTTGGCCTATTCATAAGGGCACGTGCTAGTGCTACCCTTTGGCGCTCACCTCCAGAAAGCTCGCGAGGCAAATGACCTATACGCTCCGAAAGCCCAACGATGCTCAAAAGTTCCAACGCTCTTGCGCGGCTTTCGCCATAATTTTGATGAGCTATCCTAGCTGGCATAAGCACATTTTCAAGTGCGGTAAATTCTGTGAGCAGGTGATGAAACTGAAACATAAAACCCAAATTTTTGCGGTGAAAACTATTTATTTCCTTACGGGAAAATTTTGACATTTCCTTCCCGTTAAAGAAAACCAAGCCCCCAGTTGGCTTATCCAAAGCCCCCACTATATTCAAAAAAGTGGATTTGCCAGAACCGCTAGGTCCCGTTAGCACAGCAATTTTGCCTTCGCTCAACGTGAAATTGACATTCTTCAATATTTCAAGACTTCCACCCGTTTCTCTATAGGCTTTTGATACTTCTTTTGTTTCTAGTAAAAATGACACAGAGGGAATATAGAAAAATGTCTGAACCCCGATTCGTGCCTGTTGCGCAACTAGCGGAAAAAATCAATATAAATAAGAAAAAATGAATCATTTATCATAAATTGAATTATATTGAAACTATGCAAGGCACCAAACATTATCAAGAGAAATTTTTCGTAAAC
>Ga0268262_10000252_pt1 | contig 72680 bp, 59 predicted proteins | sample TergutNc150P3_FD_190354 | JGI IMG/M metagenome (GOLD analysis project Ga0268262, IMG submission 190354) | Nasutitermes corniger P3 segment gut microbial community from laboratory colony in Florida, USA - Nc150 P3 (SPAdes) (version 2) | ecosystem: Host-associated > Arthropoda: Insects >...
AAATACTGCCCGGCGCTAACTGCGGCGGCTGCGGCTTCCCCGGATGCAGTATATTCGCGGAACGCGTTGTTACAGGCGAAGCCAGTTACAGCGGATGCTCTCCGGGAGGGCAGTCCGCCGCCACAAGAATCGCGAATGAATTGGGAATTAACGCGGCTGAGGTTAACCGCAAAGCGGCGTTTATAAAATGCGATGGATCAGATAATAACACCAGAAGAAATTATAAATACGACGGTCCTAAAAGCTGTGTGTCGGCGTCCCAGCTTGCAACAGGCGGAAATAAAACCTGCGCTTACAGTTGCATAGGGCTTGAAAGCTGTAAAAACGCCTGCCAGTTCGGCGCGATAAAAATGGCGGACGGCATTGCCAAAGTTATCAGGGAAAAATGTACGGCGTGCGGAAAATGCGTTAAGGTGTGCCCGAAACATCTTATCGAAATAGTTCCGGACAGGAACGCTGTGCGCGTCGTGTGCAACTCAAGAGATAAGGCAAAAGCGGTTAGAGACAGCTGCCGCGCCGGATGTATCGGCTGTACGCTTTGTCAAAGAAACTGCAAAGCGGGAGCGATTACCGTTGTGGATAATATCGCGCATATTGATTATGAAAAATGCGTACAATGTATGGAGTGCGTTAATAAATGTCCGTCCAAGGCGATTAGAGTAATCAGGTAGAAACCTCGTCTTCTTTTTTAATCGTCGCCGCGTAAATGCTGTTTATTAAACCAAGGAAGGCGGAGAGCGAAAAGAGAACTTCGATACCCGTAACTTTCCAAATCCAGCCGCCCATGAGCGCGATAAAAATACTGATAATATGATTTACCGAAATACCCGTTGAAAGGGTAGCGGTTATTTCTTCCTGATTGGACGCAATGCGCTGTACATAGATGTTACTCGCCATGCTGGCTATGGAAATAATCGAGTCCATTACAAAATTAACGCAGACTACCATAAAGGCGACGTTATACGAAAACAGCCTGTGCGCGAATCCGTAGAGAAGACAGACAATTATTAAGATGAGGGTATCGGCGACCATGACTACTTTGTATCCAAGCTTGTCGATTATTCTTCCGATAAGCTGGCTAAAGCACATTCCAAAGACGGCGCAAATTGCGTAGAGTATCGACATAATTGAAGGATCCGCTCCGTATTGCAGAATTAACACATACGGCGCGAAGGTAAGGAAGATTTGCTTGCGCGCCCCATAAAAAATTTCCAGCATATAATACTTGTAAAACTTTTTCGCGAAATAAAATCTGCGCCTTTGCGCTTTTAGCGTAGTCTCCCGCAAGGCGGACGCGACAAGAGCCGCCGTCGTCATCAACGCGGCAGCCGCGCAAAAAACAATCCGGTACCCGAAAATATCTTTCCTGTTAAATCCCATTTTGCCCAGAATGAAAAAAAGCACCGTTACAAAAATAAAACCCGCTATGTTGCCGAACTGGCTTATCGAATTTGACAATCCCAAAGACGCGCCCGCCTTTTCTTTTTTTGCGATGTCCATCGATATTGTCGCCCGCACGGGCATTATCGTATGTTCTCCCGTGCTGAAAAGCACCATAAAAATTACGACAAAGATTTTTGTCATAAAAAAAGGACTCGCGCTTGACAGGAAAAGTCCCACGCATCCGCCCGCCGCGATTGCGATGCCTATCTTAAAAACCTTGCTGTCCGCGAATCTGTACATCAGCGCTAGAATAAATATCAGCAACAGCCCGGGAGTTTCCCTGAAAAATTCAATTACTCCCCGTTCAAACGGGGTAACATGGATTATCTCCGCAAGGTAATTATCCTGAATCCCGCGGTAAAGCCCGTAGGACACTCCAAAAAGAATAAGTACGCTTAAAAACCGCCCCACTTTAGCGTCGGGACGGTAAGTATTGTCGATAAAGCGAGGCCGGTATCGCTTTTTTAATGTGTCAGACATGATTTTCTTTTACCTTTTAATATATTTTTTTTATTATAAATATGTTATAATGTATAGTATATTATTATAGATATTTGTTTTGTAAAACCCTTTTTACGGCTTATTTACGGCAAATTGAGGCTTTACACAGAGAATGTAAAATCGATGAAAACGATAATTAGTAAAAAAATCTTTATCCCGATAGTATGTATGGCATTTGCCATGCTATTTGCCTGTGAAAACCCCTGGATGGCGGAAGTTCTTCAGGAAAAAACCGTATATTTTGACAGCAACGGCGGCAGTTCTGTACCAAGCCAGAAGTTGTTTCAAGGCGAGCGTGTAGCAAGACCCGATAATCCGGTAAAATCCGGCAATGTTTTTGAAGGCTGGTATAAAGACAATTGGACATTTGAACAGCCATACGATTTTAATTTTATCCCGATTAATAGCATGACATTGTATGCCAAGTGGAGAGAAACAACACCGGATGATCTGATAATTAAAAAAGTTGATGTACAGATAAACGGTCCGGCAACGGGAGAAACTCAGACTGTAGAATATCCGGAAGGCGGAACAGGTTATGTATGCGATCAGGTTACGTGGAGCCCAAACGATGGTGTATTTAAGGGAAATACGATATATACGGTTGTGGTTACACTGACGACAATAGAAGATTACATATTTTCAAATTCGATCATTGCGAAAATAAACGGAATTGACGCTAAAAAAACCGATCAAACACAAACTTCGATCAATCTGTCATACACGTTTACGGAGACTGACAGTAAGATTGTTAAAGAAATATCGATCATAGAACAGCCGCTTAAGCTGACATACACTTACGGTGAAAAAATCGATCTAACCGGTCTTAAAGTTAAATTGACTTATAATGATGATACATATGTTGAAGAAATATTTATAGGCAACAATAAAAATATATCCGCAAGTCCGGCACACGACGATCCGCTTTATTTTTTGGAGCATAACGGAAAGCCTGTTGTGGTATCGTTTGGCAGTAAACATACAAGTACTTATGATTTGACAGTCAACAAGGCAACGCCGACAGCCGATGATTTTGATATCAGCGGTAATCGGAGTCAGACGATAGGCAGTGTTATCCCAATAACAATAACGCGAAAACCGGATAAGACAACAGGAGTTATTACTGTTTATTACAAAGAATTAACCGCGACAACGACCTACACGAATAGTACAATAAACAGCGCGCCAGCCGGCACATACAATGTAACCTTTGACGTGGAGGCGGATGACAACTGGAATGAGGCGAAAGGGTTGTCGGCTGGAACACTCATGCTTGATAGCGTCTTTACAAACGGTGCGGCTTTAGCGGCGTATCTTACGAAACAGCCTTCCAATGCTTCCAACAATCCTGTAACTATTAATATGAAAATAAGCGATGTGGAAGAACTTACAGGTATTGCTGATGTACTCAAGAAGGCGGGAAGATATGTCAATCTTAACCTCTATGACAGTAACATAACAGAAATTCCTAATTATACTTTTCATATTATTGATGGAGACGACAAACTTGTTGAAATAATCTTACCAAACGGCATTACAAAAATAGGAGAAAGCGCTTTTCGAGCTTGTAAAGGTCTTAATAAAATTAATATACAGGAAAGCGTTGAAAATATTGGGGATTATGCTTTTGCCGGTTGTAATAACCTTACCGACATAATTATACCAGAAAGTGTTAAAAGTATTGGAGCTTATGCTTTTTATGATTGTTTCAACCTTAAAAGTATAAACATACCGGTCAAAGTTGAAAGCATTAGTAATAATGTTTTTTGTAACTGTAATGAACTTGAAAGTATAATTATACCGGACAGTATTAAAAGTATTGGAAAACATGCTTTTTGGGGTTGCAACAAACTTACAAAAGTAGAATTTGAAGGAGAAATTAATCAAGCTTTATTCGATTCCGACGCGTTTCCTATCGGTGACTTGCGCGACAAATATTACGCAACAAACTCAAATAACGGAACACCCGGAAAATATACCAGACAAAGCGACTCAAATATATGGGCGAAACCGGATATAATTAACAGTTTTAACAGTATTGAGGATTTTCAAACATATCTTCAAAATCAGCCTGCTAATATAGCCACTGCCCCCTATAACATAAAGTTGAATGTTGACGATGTTTCAAGAATTGCTTCTACGCTTCAAACCTATGGGGTAGGCAAATATGTTAACCTTGACCTTTCCGGCAGTACGTTTACCGACATTAAGAATGAGGTTTTTTCCGAGTGTAGTAGCCTTACCAGTATAATCATACCAAACAACGTTAAAAGAATTGGGGAACAGGCTTTTTACAGTTGCACCAACCTTACAAGCATAACCATACCTATTGGCGTTACCAGCATTGAGGATCAGGCTTTTTACGGTTGCGACAAACTTTCCAGCGTAAACATACCCAACAGCGTTACCAGCATTGGGGGTGCAGTTTTTTCTGGTACCAGCATTACAGCAATAAATGTTGCCGCCGATAATAGCGTATATACTGCACAGGATGGCGTATTGTATAATAAAGATAAAACTATTTTACATACATATCCGGCAGGGAGAGCAGGCGCATTTACCATACCAAGCAGTGTTACCAACATTGAGAACAGCGCTTTTTTCTGTTGCAAAAGCCTTACTAACATAACCATACCAAGTAGTGTTACCAGCATTGAGATTTCCGCTTTTTACGATTGTACCGGTCTTACCAGTGTAACATTTAACGGAACGATTCCTTCAAGTAGGTTTAACCATATTGAAACATTCCCCGGCGACTTACGCGCCAAGTTTTACGCAATAGACACAACTAACGGAACACCGGGAACATATACCAGACCAAACGGCTCAAGTACAACATGGACAAGATCGCCATTTGTCTTTGCTAATGTTACTGAATTTAAAACTTATCTTCAAAAACTTTCTGCCAATATTGCCGCTAAACCCTATACCATTGAACTAAATGCTATTGGTAATAGCGATATAAAATCTCTCAAAGTTATGCTTAACGACAACTCAGACAAATACGTCAACTTGGACCTTTCAAGCAATACCATAACAGATATTGGGTATCAAGCTTTTGAAGGATGCGAAAACCTTACCGGTATAACCTTACCGGACAGTGTTGACAGTATTGGAAATGTGGCTTTTGCAAGTTGTGCCAACCTTACCTATATAGCCATGCAAAACAAGGTTAAAAGTATTGGAAATGAGGCTTTTATCGGTTGCACCAGCCTTAAAAACATAACTATACCGAACAGCGTTACCAGCATTGGGAACGCAGCTTTTGAAGCTTGTACTAACCTTATCAGTGTAACGTTTAACGGAACGATTCCTTCAAGCGGGTTTGACAATAATGCTTTCATTGAGATTGGTGACTTACGCGACAAGTTTTACGCAACAAACTCAACTAGCGGAACACCGGGAACATATAGCAGACCAAGTGGTACAAGTACGACGTGGACAAAGATCCCGTAGAGAACAATTAGAGAATTATTTTTATAACCACGAACACTCACGAACTTTCAGCACGCATTTTGTCGCGTTCGTGGTTAATTATATTTTACAGTAAACAACATTTGTAGTATAATAAGTATGGAGGAAGTAATGCCGGAGATAGCAAGGTTTTACGGAATGGTAATAAAAATGTTTTTTCGCGATACGGAGCATAATCCGCCGCATATTCATGTTTCTTATGGTGATTATGCCGGACTAATTGACTTGCAGAACGGAGAAATGATAGAAGGTGATTTACCTGCGAAGGCTTATCAGCTTGTAAAAGAATGGTTTCTTTTGCATAAAAACGAATTACACGATATGTGGAATAGCCAAAATCTCCAAAAACTGCCGCCGCTGGAGTAAAGTATGTTTTATAAAGTTAAAGCTGTAAAAGCATTACCGGATTTTCATTTGCACGTTACATTCAATACCGGTGAACAAAAGATATATGACATACATCCGCTGATTAAGAAATATGAGCCGTTTCAATCATTTCTGTTAACGTACAAACTTTTTGAACAAGTCAAAGTTGCGGGCGGAGGATATGGCATATACTGGAACGAAGATATAGATTTAAGCAGTGATGAACTATACATAAACGGCAAACAAGCGTCGTAAAGATAAAATTTATTGATTCTTATCACTGCTTTCGCAAATAATCATATTCTTCCTAATCTTAACCCTCGCCGCCTCAGGCTCCGTGTCAAAATCAACGTATGCCAGTCTTGCCTGCGGATCAATTTTCGCGAGCGCGTCCGCCGCGGCGTTAACGCCAATAAGGTACTGATCAACGGGACGGAAGGCGCGACAGGGTGGACATTGACACCAGACGGTTTCACAGCCTTCATCGGGGAAAAGATGAAAGATGCGATCGGGCGATGTCTTGTGCATGGCGCGGGAAAAAAGTCTTTTTGCACGCTTTTTGATTATTGCCGTTGTTTTTGGATTGGTCGGGCAAAAATGGTTATTCATTTTTCTTTTACCCTGTTCCATGCGAAACAGACCCTTGTTAAATAAAAATAAACTCCGAGGCAGTAACAAGGAAAGATCATGCCCGCCGGCTTCGATATAAAACGCATAATGTTTTGCAAGTCTGATATATTTAGCGCTCCCACCCCTGAAAATTTTATCGTTCAGCGGAAAAACAAGAGTATTGTAGCCGTTATCAATTGCCCAGCGGATAAGTTTTACCCGTTTGCCCGCGCCGGTTTTTCTGTCGATGAACAGCCTCTTTCTGACCTGTTTCATAGTTTTATTATATGGAATTATTTGCAGTTAGGCTATATGATATAGTATGGACTTTGATGTTGCCGTTATAGGCTGCGGAGTTTCCGGGGCGAATATCGCGCGCCGGCTTTCAGCTTACAATATTAAAACCGCTATTCTGGAAAAAGCCGCCGACGTTTCCTTTGGAACTTCTAAGGCAAATTCGGGGATTATTCACGGCGGTTTTCACCATAACAGAAAACACCTTAAGGCTCGGTTGGAAATCCAGGGCAATTTGATGTTCGACCAATTAAGGAGAGAGTTAAATTTTCCCTTCCGCAGGTGCGGGATAATTGTCGCCGCCCTGCACGAGGAGGAGATGAAGGTAATTGAACACCTTTATCTGCAAGGGGTGGAAAACGAAGTAATAGGGATTGAGCTTTGCTCCCGCTCTAGGATACTGGAGCTTGAGCCGAAACTTTCCTCGGATACGGTCGGCGGACTTTACGCGCCGGGCGGGGGGATTATCGAGCCTTACCGATTTGTCTTTGCGCTGGTGGAGTCTGCGCGCAAGAACGGAACGGAGTTGTTTACGAATTTTAAGGTAAACGAAGCGAGCCGTGACGGGGATTTTTGGAGTATTCGCGCGGAAGACGGAAGGGCGGTAAAAGCGCGTTATGCGATTAACGCGGCGGGATTATTCGCGGATGAAGTGTCTAAGGCTTTCAAGGCGGAAGATTTTACTATTACCGCGAGAAAGGGTGAGTATTTTCTATTAGACAGGCTTACAAAAGCCTGCCCTTCCAGAGTGGTCTTTCCCGTTCCCACTACGGTTTCAAAAGGAATGTTGGTTATTCCTACGGTGGAGGGGACTGCTCTTGTCGGTCCCACTGCGGATGCGGTTGAAGATAAGTATGATTTTTCTACCACAGCTAAACATTTGGAACAGATAATTGTTTCGGGAAAGACCATGATACCGTCTTTAAGCCATAACGATGTTATTACTAATTTCGCGGGGCTTCGTCCTTGTCTTGGAGAGGATTTTTATATCGAAGCTTCAAAAAAAGTTCCGGCTTTTGTGCAGGTTGCGGGGATTCAAAGTCCGGGGCTTACGGCGTCGCCCGCGATAGCCGAGTATGTAAAAAATATTTTAGTCGATATGGGATTACAGCTAACGGAAAAACCGCACTGGGATCCTTATGTTGAAGATCACCCGCGCGCGCGGGAACTTGATTTTGAGGAGCTTGACAACAACATCGCCAAAGATTCCGCGTGGGGAAGTATTGTCTGCCGCTGTGAAAATGTCAGCGAAGCGGAAATTATTCAGGCTGTAAGGCTGGGGCATACAACATTGGACGGAGTAAAGTATTTTACGCGCGCGCAAATGGGACGCTGTCAGGGCGGTTTTTGCACCTACAAGATAATAAAAATTATTATGAGGGAAGCAAATCTTTCCTGGGAAGAAGTTACAAAACACGGCGGTAAAAGCCGCATATTGGACGGTGTGTTATGAAAGAACTCCAATATGACGCGGCGGTAATAGGCGGGGGAGCCGCGGGAATGGCGGCGGCGCTGGAATTGGAAGCGCAAGGTTTTTCCTGCGCGTTAATCGACAGGGAAGATCACCTTGGCGGTATTCTTATGCAGTGTATTCACAACGGCTTTGGCTTGCACGAATTCTCGGAAGAATTGACAGGTCCCGAATTTGCGGAGCGGTTTATTGAGCGCGTAATAAAATCAAAGATAACGGTTTACCTTGACACAACCGTTACGCGCTTTACGCAGGATAAATCGTCATCGCAGATCAAAGAGCTTTATTGCGTATCTCCCGCAGGCGCGGTAAAAATTAAAACGCGCGCCGTATTGCTCGCGATGGGCTGCCGTGAAAGAAACCGGGGTAATGTCCGCATTCCCGGCTCCCGTCCGGCGGGAATTTATACGGCAGGTCTTGCACAGCGCCTTGTAAACATAGAGGGCTATATTCCCGGCAGGGAAGTTGTAATTATCGGTTCAGGCGACATCGGGCTAATCATGGCGCGGCGCATGAGCTGGGTAGGCTGCAAGGTAAAAGCCGTAGTAGAAATAATGCCGTATCCCGCCGGCTTGACGCGTAACATTGTTCAGTGCCTTAACGATTACAACATTCCCCTTTACCTGTCTTCGCAAACTACAGGCGTCTTCGGCAACGACCGCGTAGAAGGCATAGAAGTCACCCCGATGACAAACGGCGTACTTACGCCTGAAAAAAGTTTTCGTATAGACTGCGATACAGTTCTGCTTTCAGTCGGTCTTGTTCCTGAAAATGAATTATCGCGCGCCGCCGGCGTAGAGTTAAATTCGGTTACAAACGGACCGTTAGTTGACAGTTCTTTAATGACCAACATGGATGGCGTTTTTGCCAGCGGCAATGTGCTCCATGTCCACGATCTTGTCGATTGGGTCTGCGAAGAAAGCCGTCGCGCGGGACACTACGCCGCGGCTTGGCTTAGGGGAGAACATCCCTCTTTGCAGATACACACAAAAGCAGGTTCCCATGTCCGTTATGTGAATCCCGCGCGGCTTGCCCCCGATAGGGAAAATATTGTCTATATGCGTTCCATGATTGTAAAAAACGACATCGTTTTGGAATTGCGTCTTGGAGACAAAGTGATTAAGAGTAAAAAGGAGCGTCATGTTCAGCCTTCGGAAATGATCAGTTTTAAATTGGGTCCAAAGGATTTTGAAGGCGCGGAGCTAAATTCGAATTCCGTTTTGGAATTCAGTATAAATTGAGGTGTTATGCGTAATTTAACATGTATTGTCTGCCCGATGGGTTGTTCTCTTGAAGCGGACGATAGCAAAGGTCAGGATTCTCTTACCGTAACAGGAAATAAATGCGCGCGCGGCGCGGCTTACGCGGCGGAAGAAATCCGCGCGCCGAAACGCGTTGTAACCGCAACTTGCGCTATCAATGGTCAGGGGAGCGGAGCTGTCAGACGTGTGCCGGTAAAGACTGCTTCCCCCTGCCCAAAGGAAAAAATTTCCGCCCTTTTGGAAGATATTTACAAAGTGAAAATTAACCTTCCCGTAAAAGCGGGCGATGTTGTGATAGCCGACTGGAACGGTAGTAAGATTGATATTGTTGCGGCAAGGACGCTATTCTCTGGCAATTAAAAGAATGAGGTGTATTAGCTGATGTTTTTTAAGAAAGACGAAATATCGCCGGATACATTTTGGCGGGAATACGAAGAAAAAACAGGCGAGAAAGTGCTGGTGCGCGGGTTAGGGAAGTATGTTTCGGGTTGGGATGAATTTGATGAAAAGCAATGGAACGGTCTTTGGGGATTAATTATCAATACGTCAGGCGGTTTCAGGTTTCATCATTTTCCGCAGAACAACATTTTTGACGTGTTAACTCAATTTGCCGCTAAAAAAGATGAGCCGCCAAAAGAAAAAACTATTTTTCTTCCGCAGGAAAGAATAATTTCGCAAAAAATTATTAAAGAGGAAAAATGGTATAAACGACTGTTCTCCCGTTCCGCTCCGCAGTTGGTTATCGTTTACAGAGATGAATTACCGGACGGCTCCAGCGGAAAAGATAAAAAACTTATTTTTGAAGCCGAATATACAAAGGAGAAAGTATCATGAATAAAGACCAAAAGAAAAAATTTTTTGGCGATTTAATGCTTAGGTTCACAGTTTTATTTACTATCGCGATACTTTCGTTATCTGTTGCGGGTTTAATATTTGCCCGCGTTAACTCAAAAGATCATGATGTAACAAAAATATTCGCTTATGAAAATCCCGGTTTACCGTACAGTTATATAGCGATGCTGGCATGTATAGTTTTTGTCATTACTTTGATTTCATTTGCCGCGGAAGCATTCTTAAAGAAAAATAAAAACAGATACGACAAACTATTTAAAAAACACAAGATTTATCGTAATAAAAAAATAAATTAAAAACTATTAAAAATATATTCTGCGGCGCTTTGTAACAACTAAATTATTGACATATATCAATAATTATAGTACTATCTTACTATGTCAAAAGCAGGTTCTCATGATTAAATGGTTTAATAAGTGGTTTAACGCTCTGAAAGTCAAGACAAAAATGATTATCGGTTTTGCGCTGATTATCGTGATGTTAGCCGGTATGGCTTTGTTTTCCATAAACCAGTTGAATAAAGTCGCAGTTATATACAAAAACATAATAAAATACCCGGTGAGCATAAAAAACGCTGTTTTAATGGCGCAGACTGAGTACCGCGACATGCGTCGGATAACGAACTCTATGATTGTGTACACGCCTCGGAAAGAAATTGAGAAAATCGATAAATTGTATAAGGATGCTGTCTCGGCTTATGAATCAGCAATAACCGCTATACAAGAAAACGATAACCTTTTGAGAACAAGTCCTCTTTTAAATATAGATGAAAGACGCTCGCGGCTTGAACACATTGATCTGCTAAGGACTTATATACAACGATATAAAGACGAAATTTGCGACCCTATAATGAACGCGGCGCGTATCGGCGATTATGAAAAATGTATACAGATAGCCGACAATCTGGAATCTTTTGTGGACGAAGCGAGAGAACTAGCTATTGGAATGTATGAGTTGGCGAGTGTCATAGAAGAAAGAACAAGCAACAACGCGTCGATTATAGTCGACCGAACCAAGATGCTGTTGATTGCTATTTTAGTGGTTTCTGTTGTTATTTCAATTATAGTGGCTTTGTTAATTTCATCACTCGTCACCGCCGCCCTTAACGCCAGAGAATCGGCGCTGCTCACCGTATCGGTAATGTTTGATTCAAGTCCTTATATCAACATATTATTTGACGATGCTTTCAACGTAATCGACTGTAATCCGGAAGCGGTCACATTCATGGGTTTCAATCATAAACAGGAAATGCTTGACGGATTTGTTGACTTTGTATCCAAGAATATTCCGCCCGTACTTTCCAACGGGCAACATTCCCAGAGTTTATACCGTAGGCTTAAGACCGCCGCCGAGGAAGGTAAAACCAAATTCGAGACAGAGATGCATTTTGGCGGCGATATACGCAGATTGAACGTTGACTTTAGAAAAATACCATATAAGGGCAGCTTTGCTATTGTTGCGTATGTATTTGATATGACAGAAATTTTTCATCGGGAAATGCAGTTGGCGTACGCTAAGGAAGTAAATGAACTTCAACTTGCCAAATTGAATCTGGTTGTTCAGGCGTCTAAAATCGGTCTGTGGGATATGGAAGTGGTGCAGGACGACCCAATAAATCCGTCCAACACATTTGTATGGTCGGACGAGTTCAGGCACATGCTTGGGTATACGGACGAAAATGATTTCCCCAACCTGCTTTGCAGTTGGAGCGACTTGCTGCACCCGGAGGACAAGGAAGCGACGTTGAAGGCTTTCGAAAAACACATGCTCGACAAAACAGGTAAGACGCCCTATGACGTAGAATACCGCCTGTTACGCAAAACCGGCGAATACGCCTATTACCGCGCTTCCGGGGAATCCATTCGCGACAAAGAAGGCAACGCTATACGCGTAGCCGGCGCGCTCATGGATATTACCGATACCAAGAATATGATGCTGGTAAAGGATCGGCAAAGGGAAGAAGCGGAAGCCGCTAACCGCGCGAAAAGCACATTCCTCAGCACCATGAGCCATGAAATACGAACGCCGATGAACGCGATCATAGGAATGACGACCATAGGCAAGAGCGCGAAGGATATAAATCAAAAAGATTACGCGTTAGACAAAATAGGGGATGCGTCTTCTCATTTGCTCGGTGTAATAAATGATGTGCTTGATATGGCAAAGATTGAGGCGAGCAAACTGGAACTTGCGTCCGTTGAGTATAATTTTGAGAAAGTACTGCAAAAGACACTGACCATCATTCATTTCCGCGTTGATGAAAAGCGGCAGACATTGACAGCAGACGTAGACAGTAACATTCCGCGCTTCCTCGTAGGGGACGACCAGCGTTTAGCGCAAGTTATAACCAACCTATTGTCCAACGCTGTAAAATTTACGCCCGAAAGCGGTAATATTCATCTTGCGGCGTCTTTGCTTAACGAGACCGACGGAAACTGTGAACTGCGCATCGAAGTTGCCGACAGCGGGATAGGTATATCTCCCGATCAGCAGGAAAGATTGTTTAACGCTTTTGAGCAGGCTGAAAGCGGAACAAGCCGCAAGTACGGCGGGACAGGTTTGGGGCTTGCCATATCTAAACGCATTGTCGAACTTATGGGCGGCAGAATTTGGGTTGAATCGGAGCTTGGTAAAGGAGCGCGATTTATTTTTACTATAAAGGCGTTACGCGGCAATGATCGCGTAAACGATTCTCCGGGTGTAGAAGATGTGGTTGAAAGCCGCGCGGCGAGCGACGGGGAGTTCATTGGCAAAACACTCCTGTTTGCCGAAGATGTGGAAATTAATCGTGAAATACTTATAACGCTTTTGGAGAATACCGGTCTTGTTATCGACTGCGCTGAAAACGGCAAAGAGGCTGTGGAGAAAATGGAAGCGGCGCCCGAAAAATATGACATAGTGTTTATGGATATCCAAATGCCCATAATGGACGGGCTTGAAGCGACGCGGCGCATACGCAAACTGCCCATGTGTGAACGCGGGAAATTACCAATCGTAGCGATGACCGCGAATGTTTTTAAAGATGATATTGAAGCGTGTCTCGCGGCAGGTATGGACGACCATATCAGTAAACCGCTTGATGTCGATAAAGTATTTGAAAAACTGCGCCAATATAAACGAAAATCAGATTAATATTGGACAAAATCTGTCTATAAAAGATATAATATACCCATGCAGACACAGACCCACGCGGCTGTCGCCGTGGATATTGGTACAACCACTATTCAAGCGCAGTTAGTCGATCTTCACACAGGACAGACGCTCGATACTTTTTCCGCCTTAAATGATCAGCGCATCTTTGGCGCGGATGTGATAAGCAGAATATACGCGGCGCAAAACGGGAAGTTAGACGATATTTTTGCCGCCATTAATAATCAAATAAAAAATATACTGATGTCCTTCGCGCAAAAATTTAATCTTTACAGCATAGAAAAATGCGCCGTTAGCGGAAATACTACCATGCTTCATATCTTTTGCCGCGTAGATCCCTCCGCGATGGGAACTGCGCCGTATACTCCGGTATTTTTAAAAGAACGGCATTTCAGCGGGAAAGAGCTTTCGCTCCCTGCGGAAAATATTACCCTGCTTCCGGGGATTTCCGCCTTTGTAGGCGCGGACATTACGGCGGGTTTGGTGTTTGTTGACATAATGGGCAAGGGTGAGGACGCTCTTTTTGTTGATCTTGGGACAAATGGAGAAATAGCCGTGTGGAAAAACAGCGAGAAACGTCTTTACTGTTGTTCAACCGCCGCGGGACCATGTTTTGAAGAAGCGGATTCCTGCGGTTTACGCGCGTCGGATTTTATTGACGCTGTAGCCGAAATGAGGCGGCAAAATGCAATAGACGAAACAGGCGCGTTAGCTGATAATTTTTCACAGACAGGTTTTTCTTTGGCGGGCGGAAAAATTATAACGCAAAAAGACGTGCGCCATTTTCAACTTGCAAAAAGCGCGATTTTTTCGGGAATTAAAACAATTTGCAGAACGGCGGGAATAGAAATAAAAAACCTTGCTACGGCGTATGTCGCGGGAGGACTTGGTTTCTCTCTCAATCCGCAAAACGCCGCCGCTGTCGGACTGCTCCCCAAAGAATTTGCAGGCGAGTCTGCGGCGGTTAAAACCGTAATTTGCGGAAACACCAGTCTTCAGGGAACCGTTGAAAGTTTAAAAGATTCCGGTTTTTTGCCGCGCTGTTATGATCTAATTAATCGCGCCGAAACAGTGGACTTGGCTAACGATAAATATTTCGCCGCCGCTTTTGAGCATAATATGTTGTTTTAATTTTGATCAATAAAACGTTCTGCAAACTTCCGCCGCGCTTGCGGCATCAGGCGTATAAGCGTCCGCGCCTATCTCGTCTGCGAAACTCTGAGTAACGGGAGCGCCGCCTACCATCACTTTTATTTTGTCTCTAAGACCTGCGTCTTTTAGCGCGTCAATTACGTCTTTTTGGACGCCCATCGTTGTCGTAAGAAGCGCGGAAAGGCAGAGAACTTTCGCCTTGCCCTCTTTTACCTTGTCCACCACCGTCTGGGTATCGCAATCTACGCCAAGGTCTTCAACTTCGATTCCCTTGCCTTCGATCATCATTTTAACAAGATTTTTACCAATATCATGCTGGTCGCCTTTGACGGTGCAAATTATCGCCTGACCCACAGGCTGAACGCCGGCTTTCGCAAGCGCGGGTTTTAGGGCTTCCGTGGCTTTGTTCATAGCGCGCGCGGCAACTAAAACTTCCGGTACAAAAACCTCGTTCCGCTTGAATTTTCCGCCAATGATATTCATGCCCGCCATCAGCGCGTCTTGAAGAATATCAGCGGGCTGCGCCCCCGCGTCCAAAGCTTTCTGCACAGACGCCGCAATATCCCTTGCCTTACCCCTCTGGAGAAGATCCGATATTTCATTAAAAATTTCACTATAATCGCCGGACATATTTAGCTCCTTATTACTTAATTATAATATTTAAATATAAATAAGTCGAGACATTTTTCTACTAGTCTTAAGTCTCGTTTTTTCATATAATCTGGCTAAGAGGAAAAACATGATAATAGCGTTAAAGCCTGGCGCAAACAAGGAAGACGTACAGAAGTTAATTATCGATCTTGAAAAGTTAGGTGTAAAAGTCGATACTTCGCAGGGGGCTTCGCAGTCGGTTCTTGGGCTTGTCGGCGATACTACCGTCATTAACGACGAGGCGTTAAAAGCCAATCATCTGGTAGAAAAAGTTATCCGCGTACAGGAGCCGTACAAGCGCGCCAACCGCGCGTTCCACCCCCATGATACGATTGTCGAGTTTGAATGTAACGGCAATAAAGCCAAAATAGGCAAAGGTAATTTCAGTGTTATCGCAGGACCTTGCTCTGTGGAAAGCAGAGATCAATTAACCTCGATTGCAAGATCTGTTAAAAAATCCGGCGCGGCTTTCCTTCGCGGAGGCGCTTTTAAGCCGAGGACAAGTCCCTATAGCTTTCAGGGCATGGGATGTTCAGGTCTCGATCTTATGGTAGAGGCAAAAAAAGAAACCGGGCTTCCGATTGTTACCGAATTAATGGAAATAAGCCAGCTTGAATTGTTTGACGACGTTGACATGATTCAAGTTGGAGCGCGTAATATGCAAAACTTCAATTTGTTAAAAGAACTGGGTCGATGCCGAAAGCCGATTCTATTAAAACGCGGAATGGCGTCCACAATGACGGAATTGCTAATGGCGGCGGAATATGTCATGGCTGGCGGCAATGATAAAATTGTGCTATGCGAGCGCGGAATCCGCGGCTTTGACAATTTTACGCGTAACATTCTTGACATCGCTATTATTCCAGCTCTTAAGAAAAAAACCCACCTTCCTGTAATTGTGGATCCAAGCCATGCGACGGGTCTTTCATGGATGGTTCCCGATATGTCAAAAGCGGCTATTGCCGCCGGAGCGGATGGAATAATAGTTGAGGTTCACAACGATCCCGAATGCGCTCTTTGCGACGGAGAGCAATCCCTCACCCCGGACGCGTTTGCCAATCTTATGGACACCCTTCGCAAATACGCCGCCATCGAAAACAAGGTGATTTAATTGCCGGCAATCAAAGACTGTACTTTTGGCATTGTGGGGCTTGGGCTTATGGGCGGCGCAATAGCCAAAGCCTTACGCAATAATTGCGGCGTTACGCAGGAAAAACTATTCGCCTGCAATAGAAGTAAAGAAACCTTAGAGATGGCGCGGTTGGCGGGGCTTATTGATCGCGGGTATGACACCGCTCATGCCGGCGAAATGCTTTCTTCCTGCGATGTTATTTTCCTTTGTTTAAATCCTTCCGCTATTATTGATTTTCTTGAACAATGGGCAAGCGCGTTTAAGAGCGGAAGCATTGTTACCGATATTGCCGGAACAAAAAAAAGCATTGCCGCAGCCGCGGAAAAATTCAGAGGCGATGTAGATTTTATTCCCGGTCACCCGATGGCAGGCGCGGAAAAGAGCGGCTTCGCTAATTCCGGGCTTTGCGATTTTCGCGGAAAAAATTACATACTCACCCCGATTTCGCGTAACAAGAGCGAAAACATTGATTTTTTAAAAGACCTTATTACCCGCATGGGTTTTTCGCGTATCACTCAGGTAACGCCGGAGGAGCACGACAGAAAAATCGCTTTTACAAGCCAGCTTTGCCACGTGATAGCCGCCGCCTTGATTGATTGCGAAACCGACACAAAGATTACCCGTTTCGGCGGCGGCAGTTTTGAAGACTTAACCCGCATCGCCATGCTCAATGCCCCAATGTGGACTGAGATTTTTATTGAGAATAACGATGCGCTTTTAGATCGAATAAATCAGTTTGAAAAGAGCCTTGATATATTAAAGACACTGATTAAAGACGAACAGGCGGACGAATTGATGAAAAGACTCACTGTTGTAAGAGAGCGTAGGATTGAGATGAGTAAGAGGGATTAAGAGCAATCACAAGTCCATTGATATTGCTGACGCAGACAAGCTTGAAAAACAAAAAACTATCAAGAAATAAACTAACATTTAAACAATGTAGCCTATTGTTGATGTTATTACCAATAAATGGCGGAGTTTATATACAACACAAATTTGCGATGTATACGAACATTTTGTTCGCTTAATGAAAATTAATCGGACAAAAACTTCGTATACATAACGTTAGGCGAAATATGGGCTAAGATACATAGAAAATGATTGTAATAATTATTGAAAAAAAATTCCCAAAGAATTGACAAATTATCATCCTTATGTTATTTTTAGTTTATAATGGGAATATAGACAAAATGGAGATATTCATATGACTATAGATATAAAACATGAAATTTGTGATTTTACTTGTATGTGGAATGGGTTAGAGGATATATACAGAAATAAAACATTGCTAAAAATTCCTCAACATTTTTTCTTTGGATTAAGTGGTTTTTGTAATTTTGTATATATGAACTTTAATAATACTGAAATTCCTAAGTTAGTGTATTGGAATGACGGTAGACCCAAAAAGATGTATGAATTTATGGGTGAGAAAGTAGGTTTTTCTTGTTCATTTATTGAAAGTAGAACATTTAAACATACAATGAACGTATTAAAAGATGAGATTAATAGAGGTAATCCAGTTATTATTGGAAGCCTTGATATGTTCTACCTTGAATACCTAACTAAGTTTTATCATAAAAACCATATACCCATTCATTATGTTTTAGTTGTAGGATATGATGATGACAAAAAACAAATTATGTTATACGATTGTAGCCGTGAAGAAATACAAACTTTATCATATGAAAATCTTGAAAAAGCATGGAATGTTAATGTACAAGGGTTATCAAAAAAAAATACATTATATAAATTTTTATTTAGTTCTGATCTAAATGACATTAAATCAATTTTTTATTCTTCTCTTGAGAAAAAGTATAAATTAAATATATATGCACCAGTCAATTTTGTCGGCGTGAAAGGCTTAAGAAAATTAGCAAAAGATATTATGTTATGGGAGCAACAATTAGAAAAAAGTACCTATAAAAAATGTCTTTTACATTTAGTTGAATATACTGGTTTTCCGCCTTCATTGCCTGATAGAAAAAAACTTCCAGAAGTAAGACATACAGGGGTAAGGCATGAATTTGCCAGTTTACTAAAATGGGGTGCAAAAGAGTATAATGAGCCATTGTTTTTACAATCTTCAGAAATGTTTAAAAAAAGTGGAAAATATATTGAAGACCTTTCATATAGGATTTATGATATTGCTGAAGGTAGGCAAAAAATGTCGAATATAATAAAGGATATTTTAGAAGAAATATCATCAACAGAATTAAAGGCTTTTCAATATATTGAGCAAGTGTTTCAATAAAAAGTAGCATAAAAGTATGGAAAATACTTGAAAGAAGATAATTAAAAATATTAGTGTACGCCCATACTTCGCCTAACGAAGTTGTCGAAAAAGTAAGAATATCAGCTAACAAAGTAAAAAAAATAACACAAAAACAAAAAACTGTAGTATAATAACAGCATTATGGCAAGATTAAAACAAACGGATAATACCCAGGGACAATTTATAGCCGTTAATCTGAAGGAACAGCTGCTTCCTGAAACATTTGAGTGGACGGTAGATTATCTGATAAACAAGACGGACATGTCATTATTTGAAGAGAAATACAAAAATGACGAAAGAGGAGCCGCGGCGTATCCGCCGAAGGTGCTGTTGAAGATAATCCTGTACTGTTATTCAAGAGGGATAATAACGTCGAGGCGCATAGAAAAAGCGTGCCGTGACAGCATAATAGTAAAAGCGCTGGCGGAAGACCTTGAGCCCGATCACGCCACGATAGCGGCGTTTATCTCGACGAACGGCGAGGCGGTAAAAGACCTTTTCGGGCAAATATTAACGCAGTGCGCCCAGTTAAATCTGATAACGAGGGAAATGTTCGCGATAGACGGATGCAAACTGCCGTCGAACGCGTCAAAAGAATGGTCTGGGTCGATAAGGGAACTGAGAAAGAAACGGGACAAGCTGAAAGAGCATATAGAAAAAATAATAAAACAGCACCGCGAGCTGGACAAAGACGAGAAGGCGAAAAAGATACAAAAGCCTTACGCAAAAACGATGGGGGATGACAAGGAAAGAAGGGAAAGAAGCGTGGAAAGACTGGAAAAAAGACTTGAGAAGCTGAATAAATTTTTGAAAGAAGCGGAACCGAGGAAAGGAGTGTCAGTGGAATTAAAATCAAATATAACGGACAATGAAAGCGCGCTGATAAAAAGCCCGCACGGGTATATACAGGGATATAACGGCATAACGATAGCGGATTCAGGCAGTCAGATCATTGTTTCCGCGGAAGTAATAGGTTCCGGACCCGAAAGCGGAAGTTTTCCCAAGATGCTGGAAAGCCTTGAGGAAAACATGAAAATGGTAACAGGGAAAGAGGAACCGCTAAAGAAATCGTTATTAGTAGGCGACACCGGATATTTCTCGGAAGCGAATCTGCAGGAAGCGGAGGAAAGGGGAATAAATGTGTTAATCCCCGATCCGCAGTTCAGGCAGAGAGATCCTTATTATGCGGAGAAGAAAAAAGAGAAAGCGGAAAAGCAAAAGTTTAAAGCGGAAGACTTTAAATACAATGAAAAGAGCGACAGTTTTACATGCCCTTGCGGAAAAGTATTGGAATACAAAGGAGATATAACGCTGAGGAATAACAGCGGAAGGAAATACATGGCGAAAAGAATAGACTGCGCGAAATGCCCGTTAATAGAAAGATGCATAGCGAGGCGGAGCGGGAAGAAATCAGTAAGAACACTGTATATAGTAAAAAAGAAATATAAAGACAATTTATCTGAAAAGATGAGGAAAAAGATAGACAATCCTGTGTACCGGGAATTGTATTCGAGGCGGATGCAGATAGTGGAGCCTGTGTATTCAAATATAACATACAATAAAGGAATGAACAGGTTTACGCTGCGGACGGAAAAAAAGGTAGGCATACAGTGGAAGTTATACTGCATGGTACACAATATAGGAAAATGCATAAAGCCTTTGGGAGAAAAGTGCGGATAACGGAGAGGGAAAACAGGAAATGAAAGAAGTTAAAAAAGAAAAATATGAATAGATTGGAAAAGAAATCATAAAAAATATTTAAATAAAATTTCTGACAGGAAAGAATGTTCAAAAAAGATAGAAAATCGACAGTTTCAACAGGTCTGTATGCGCAAACCACCTGTCGGTGGTTTAGGTTTCGTTCGGCTAGGTCGCCTAAAGGCTCCCACGCCTCACTCCGCCACATTTTTTTGCGCCCGTAAAAACGCTACGCGTTTTTACGGGCGCAAAAAAAACGTCACTTACCGCCGGTACGTTAGGCGAAATATAGACTAAATAGGTTTAAGTTATTGAAATAATATATTGACAAAAATAAAATATTGTAAATAATAAATAAAAGGAAAAAATAATGTTTGAACAAAAAATTGAAAAATCTATTAGTGAATATTTAACTGAAATACACAAAAAAAATGCATTAGAGTTTATTGCATATTTGAGAAAGAATGATATGCTATTTGAAAAAGCAGGAGGTTATTGGGAAGATAAACTTTATTGGTATATAAAATATAATGAGAAATACGTATGTTATATTTTAATTGGTTCTGAAGAAAAACCCGGTTCTGGTCCTTGGATTATTTGGTCTGATGACAGTAGTTCTAATTGGTATAAAGATTTGTGTTTGGATGAACATATGAAGGAAATATTTTGGAAAAATATTGATTTCTGTGGAAATTGTGGCGGTTGTAGCGTTAAGGGAACACACAAAACGATATTCGGAAAAGAATTTGATAATATTTGTCGTACCACTTTTAAATTTATTGATCCAGATGTTGAAGCATTAGAGTGTATAAAAAAAATGGTAGAGATAAGAAAAAAAGATATTCTTCGTAATATTTAATGTAAAAAAATAAATTCATAAATAATACAATAAAGGATTAAAAATTATTTTAAGAAATAAATAAAAATATTCATTGAATTTATATTTTAAATATTATAATATATATAAATTATGTTTGAAACAGAAAGGTTAATTATTAGAAAATTTGAAGAAACTGATTTAAATAAATTTAAGATATTATTAGATATTCCCGAAATACCCGGTTGGCAAATGCAGAAAAATAGACCAAAGGAATTTTTAAAATGGCATATTTCGAATTATGATAAAATGGATATTATAAATAATATAGTGTGTTTTGGAATATTTGATAAAAATAACAAGATATTAGGGGCAATTGGAGCAGGAAAACATGATGATTTAAAAGAAACAGAAATATTTTATAATTTACTTCCGTCGGAAAGAGGAAAAGGATATGCAACGGAAGCAGCTAAAATAATAACGGTATGGGCTATTGAAAATTATGAAATACCGTATATAATTGGAACCACTGAGATTAAAAACATAAAATCGCAAAAAGTATTAGAAAATTGTGGATATAAGTATATAGATGAGAAAATACTTTTAGTACATATTGAAAATAAGAAATATAGATTTAAATACTATAGACATTATAAATAAATATGAATATTAAAATGTCATATACATCCGGAACGTTATGCGAAAATACGCAATAATTGGCAAAAAATCCTTGAAAATATATAAAAAAGCAAATAAAATCAAATATGTTCGTTTTTCCTTGATTATTATGTATTATAGGACGGTTTAAATAGGAATATGTATGAATGGCGAAGGTTAATTCAAATTGTGGTAGATGAGATTGATGAAAGAATAAAGTGCCATGACGATGACGCTTTGACTTTACAATCTCTCTCAAAAAAACTCGGATACTCGGAATTTCATACCACAAGAAAATTCAAGGAAATTTCAGGTATGCTGTTGGGTGATTACTTGCGTTTAAGAAAACTTGCATTTGCTCTAATTGAAGTAAGGGACACAAAAGACAATTTTTTGGACATTGCTATAAAGCATGGGTTTGGAAGTCATGAAGCCTTTACCCGCGCTTTTAAATCCGCATATGGTATAAACCCAAAAGATTATCGAAAAAATCCTTTACCTGTAGTCCTTCGTACAAAAATTTCTACTTTTGACCGTTACTTTTTTGGTTTAGGAGAGATTGGTATGATCAAATCAACGGAAGACGTGAAAGTCTATTTTATCACAATGCCGGCTCATAAATTTTTACATATCAAAAATTATGAAAGTAACGGCTACTGGGACTTCTGGGAAAAACAGGATAAAATTCCGGGTCAGGATTGTGATTCAATTTGCGGATTACTGGACAGTATAAAAGGAAAACTGGACGGTAATGATAGTGTTATCGGTAAATATTCTGGTCAAATAATGGCTTATATTTACGAAAACGACGCAAAAATTGCAGAGGCATATGGGGTAAGGCTGCCAATAGATTATAATGGCATAAAACCTGAAAATATGCTGCTCATTGATATTCCTGAAAGTGAATATATTGTTTTTGAGCATGGTCCTTTTAATTATGAGGAAGAAGCTGAAACTGTTGGAAAAAAATTGGAAGACGCAATAAAGACTTTTGATTTTTCAAAAACAGAATATAAGCTTAATACCTCTACAGGACGAATAGAATATTTTTATTTTGTACCTGAAAGCTTTGAAAAAAGAATAAAGCCTGTTATAAAAAGATAACCAAAGGTGCAATTTCGCATAACAAACAGTAACTGCTCACCGCCCTGTTAGGGCGGTTTGCTTATTCGGGCTGGCAAAATGTCAGTTACCTAGAACGTTATCTGAAACTTTTATTCGCATACAATCCAAACCAAGTAATATATGAAATAAAAATAATTTGTGTCGCTATTTACGCTAATGTAAAAATGTATATAAGATAAATGTTCGTATGCTTTAAAACAAAGCGATAGAAAAAAAAGTAACCGTATTTTGTCCGTTATTGTAAGCTATGCCTGCCGCTTTACTCAAACTTGTTACATCAATTCCCGCGGCTTCTACCGAGCCTATTTTTTCTTCCGGGTTTACGCAGGGCGACGGAAAAGCGCAAATTTTACACATAGGACAGTTTCCCGCGCCGTAAACAGGAACGTTCAGTATTTTTTTTAATTCCAATGTCAGCAAGGTGTGGAGTTTTCTTCCCTCTGTCATTCCCTCATAATCAAAGGAATCTTCTAAAGCGTGCATTGTTGTAAATACCAAAAGATTTTTATATGAAAATATTTTTTTCTTTTGCTCCTCAACGCTCTCGCAGGCGGGAGGGCAAACCCATGATTTATTGTAATTGCCGCACACATTTGTTTTGCAGCTTTCCAGCAGGGCGGGGGAGAAGACTAGTGATGTTACAGGTAAAATTGCCTTTTCATGAACAGTAACGCCAGTTGTAACAGCGGCGGAAAGAAGCGCGTCTGTTACAAATTCTTCGGTCAATTTTTCTCTCTTAAAAAATTTTCCGCTATTATTTTCCCGTTAGGTGTAAGTATAGACTCGGGGTGAAATTGCACGCCATACACGGGGTATTCTTTGTGGCATACTGCCATAATTTCATCGTCTTGCGTCCATGCGGTAATTTTTAATGAATCCGGCAATGTAGATTTAATTCCGGCAAGCGAATGATACCGCGCCGCTTGTATAGCCGGAGGAAGCCCCTTAAACAAAGAATTGTTTACGTCTACGGTTACCTGTGAAGATTTGCCGTGCATTAACTTGCTAGCGTAAGATACCGTGCCGCCGAACGCTTCAAAAATCGCCTGATGACCGAGGCAGATTCCCAAAATCGGAATTGTCGAGTAAAGGCTTTTTACAACGTCGATACAAATTCCCGCGTCCGAAGGTTTTCCAGGTCCCGGAGAAATTACAATGTACTGAGGAGCCATCTTTGCTATTTCGTCCACGCTTAAAGCGTCGTTACGCACAACTTCAATGTCGGGATTTATCGAGCCTAAAAGCTGATACAGGTTATATGAAAAGCTATCGTAATTGTCTATCAGTAAAATCATTTCAGCTCTCCTTCGGAAGAAACTTCGCTTGAAAGTTTAAGCGCATTCATAACCGCCGCGGATTTATTTTCACATTCCTGATATTCCGATTCGGGATTACTGTCGGCGACAATTCCGGCTCCGCTTCGTACAAATACTTTGTTGTTCCTTCTGTAAACAATTCTGATTGCTATACATGTGTCCATGTTACCCGTAAAATCAAGGTAGCCGATTGCCCCGCCGTAAATGCCGCGCTTGTTTTTTTCCTGCTCGTTTATAATTTGCATTGCGCGAATTTTAGGCGCGCCCGAAAGTGTTCCGGCGGGAAGGACTGAGTTTATCGCGTCCAAACCTGTTTTGCCTTCGTGGATTTGCGAGGTTACCGTTGAGCCGATGTGCATAACATGGGAAAACCGCAAAATAGACATGTGCTTTTCTACGACAACCGATCCAAAGTTACTGATTTTGCCTAAATCGTTTCTGCCCAAGTCTACCAGCATATTGTGTTCCGCAAGTTCTTTTTCGTCGGCAAGAAGTTCTTTTTCCAGCGCGGCGTCTTCTTCTTCGGTTGCTCCCCTGCGACGAGTTCCGGCAAGCGGGAAAGTAAACAATCTGCCGTTATGCAGTTTTACAAGCGTTTCAGGCGACGCGCCGGCGATTTCAAGATTGCTTCCGCTGAAATAAAACATATACGGCGATGGGTTAATCGTTCGCAGTATGCGGTATGTGTTAAAAATACTGCCCTCAAAATCAGCCTCGTACCTGTTAGACAACACAACCTGAAAAATATCGCCTTCTTTTATATGATGCTTCGCCTTGTTTACCATTTTGCAGTATTCGTCTTTGGAAAACAAAGGTTTAAAATCAGACTTTAAACGAGCGGAAGGAGTATCCTCGTGAGTTCCCGTTCTAATCAAATTGTTTATGTATTCAAGTTTGGATTTTCCCTTTTCGTACTCGGTCCCGGGATCATCGGTTTTTATATTTACGATTAAAATAATTTTTTGTTTGTAATGATCAAAACATATCACTTTGTCAAAGAGCATTAAATCGACGTCGTTAAAACGCTCCTCGTCATTGGCTTCAAGCTGGAGTGACGGCTCGCAGTATTTCGCGTAATCGTAGGCAAAATAACCGACAAGCCCTCCGGTAAAGGGAGGCAGATAATCGAATTTTACGCTGTTATATTTGCTTAAAATTTCCTGAATATGTTTGTTCGGGTTGTCAGTCTTAAAAGATTTAGTCTCGCCCTCAGTAATATTCATTAAACCGTTAAGACAGGTGATCTCCATTGTAGGATCAAACCCAAGGAAAGTGTATCTGCCCCATGTTTTTGTGTCCTCGGCGCTTTCAAGAATAAAGCAATGTTTACTGACATTTTTTAATTTTTTTAATATGTCAATCGACGTAAACATATCGGAGTACAATTCCATACTCATAGGTATTACGCTGTATTGCCCTGTTTTTGCTATTTTGTCTACTTCTTCTAATGACGGTTTAATCATTTTCAATCCTTAAGTAATTTAAATCCTCAAATTACGCTATTATTTTTTTTATTATACTGATTTTTTAGGGTTTCGCAAGCCGTTATTATAAGTTATAATAATCCTATGGAAAATGAGGAAAGAACCAGACTAATAGAAAAATACTCAAAATTGATACTTGACCACGGAATGATCGACAACGAGCTTTACAGAAAGTACGAGGTAAAACGCGGCTTGCGCGATATCAGCGGTAAGGGTGTGCTTGTCGGTCTTACGGAAATCTCCGAGATAATTTCCTATGTGATAGAAGACGGCGATCTTGTTCCGTGCGAAGGAAAACTTTTCTACAGGGGTATCAACATTGAAAAACTTGTAGACGGCTTTTTAAAAGAAAAACGGTTTGGCTTTGAAGAGGCGTGTTTCCTTCTGCTGTTCGGTCACTTACCCACAAGGGGTGAGTTTGATGAATTTACAAATTTGATAGAAGAAAATAGTATGCTGCCCGGCAATTTTGTCCGCGATACAATTATGAGCGTTCCCAGCAAGGACATGATGAACTCTCTTTCCAAAAGCGTTCTGACTCTTTACGCCTATGACGATAACCCGGATGATATTTCCGTGCAGAACGTACTGCGGCAGTCGATTAATCTTATCTCGCAATTTCCTTTGCTTGCCGTTTATGGTTATCAATCTTATCTTCATTATCACGAAGACAAAAGCCTTGTAATTCATCCGCCGTTAAAAGGCGCTTCCGTTGCGGAAAATATTCTTCACATGCTGCGCCCTGATTCAAGCTATACCGATCTTGACGCCAAACTTTTAGACCTTGCCCTTGTGCTTCACGCAGAGCACGGCGGCGGTAACAACTCGACTTTTACAAACCACGTCGTTACATCGTCTCATACCGATACATATTCCGCGGTTGTCGCCTCGCTTGCGTCATTGAAGGGACCCCGGCACGGCGGCGCAAATATCAAAGTTGTGCGGATGTTCCGCGACATGATGGAAAAGGTTTCTGATTGGAACGATGACGCCGAAATAACCGCGTACCTTGAAAAACTTCTTGCTAAGGAAGGCTTTGACAAATCCGGTTTGATTTACGGAATGGGGCATGCGGTATATTCTCTGTCAGACCCGCGCGCTCTTATCTTCCGTCAATTTGTCGAACAGCTTGCGAAAGAAAAAGATCGCTACGATGAATACAAACTCTATTCAAAGGTGGAAATATTAGCTACGCAAGCTATCGGCAGAATTCGCAAAATATACAAAGGCGTCAGCGCCAACATCGATTTTTATTCCGGCTTTGTCTACAGCATGCTCGACATTCCCGAAGAACTTTTTACGCCGCTTTTTGCCGTCGCGCGTATCTCCGGCTGGAGTGCCCACAGGCTGGAAGAAATTGTAAGCAACGGAAAAATTATCCGCCCCGCGTACAAGTCCGTAACAAAGCCGCAGCCGTATGTTGAGATGAAAGATCGAAAGTAGCGAAAAACTAATTCTGTAAAACCGTTTCAAGGGCGGATATTATTTTAGGTGTATTCCAATTAATTGAGCCGACAATCCGGGCGACTATAAGCCCGCGTCTGTCGATTATGTAGGTTGTGGGGATAGCCTGAACATTGTAATAAGAGCCCGTTACGCTTTTTTCATCCAGAACTGCCGGAAAACTCAGTTTATTTTCGTTCATAAAGGCGGATACTTTGCTTTTTGAATCGCCAAGGTTTACCGCAAGAATTTCCAATCCTTTATCTTGTAATCTTTGATAAACCGCTTCCATTGAAGGCATCTCCGAACGGCATGGTCCGCACCATGTCGCCCAAAAATTAAGAAAAACCACTTTGCCTTTAAACTGAGAAAGAGATATTTTTGTTCCATCAAGTAGAGGCAAATTAAAATCTTTTGGATCAATACCGTCAGATACAACTTGAATTTTGGTTCCTTCAAAAGCCTTTATAACAGAATCCGGAACTTTTTTATTTTGACCGAATACACTGACAGTCATAATACAAGCCGTTATCAAAATAAATATACTCTTTTTCATAAATTCTCCCGTAAACATATTATATCAAATAAAACGTTAATTTTCATTATTTATCGTTTTTTCTGTTTCTTCATCAGACTGAATAAACTCGCCGTTATCTGTATCATAAACAGTTGATTCCGCATAAGGAGTTTTACCGTAAAGTTCTGATTGCCATTTTGACACTATTATGTTAAATGTTTTATAATCTCCTTTTGCAATTAAAATACCAATGACAATGAGTAATACTCCGCTGATACGCTGTATTAAAGGAAGATGGCTTCTGAGTTTTGCTGAAACTTTAACAAATGAATTAAAAAAGAATGAAGCCAGTAAAAACGGAAGTCCCAAACCGGCGGAATAAAAAACAAGATAAATAACGGCAAGTGGTATACTACCTTTATTTGTAGCTAACAGCAAAATGCCTGTAAGCACCGGTCCCACACAAGGAGTCCATCCCGCTCCAAACGCTCCGCCCGCCAAGAAAGCGCCGATAATCCCTTTTGGCTTGTTTTTTAAATGAAATCTTTTTTCATAATTTAATAAAGAAAGAAAATCGAAAATGATATTTAATCCAAGAACAAGAACAATAATACCGGAAATTAAATTAATATAATTAAAGACTCCGCCAATCAATATTATTGTTGATGAAAAAATAACGCTTAAGATAACAAAAACAACTGTGAAGCCTAAAATAAAACCTATCGTTCTTGCAATAGGTCTGGGTCTATTATCGTCATTACCGCTCATTGGAGAACCGCCGATAATACACAGATATGATGGGATTAGCGGTAAAACGCAGGGAGATAAGAATGACAGTACTCCGGCGCCAAAAGCTATAAATATTGATATGTTTTCGGAAAGCATAATTTTTTTTAAACCTCTTCTTTTTTTAGTTTTTCCTGATATTCTAAAGCCAAGTTAATTTGTTTTAGAACATAATCCTGTAAATGTTCATCAATCTTATCAAATATTAGCCTTTACGGACAAGGTGTTTTAAAGTGCAAAGATACTTTGGATTTAGTACAAATTTCATGGGGAAAAAGAGTAAATTTATATTGTTGAAAATCCTAATGTCTGCTATATTATTTATGAGGGAAAAAATATGCCACAAGTACAAACTATGACCATTGGCACAAAGCAGATATAAGGCATTTATGGATTTGGTATTTGAATGGGATCCTGAAAAAGAACAGGATAATGTTAAAGAGCATGGCATATATTTTGATACGGCTGTACAGGCATTTTATGATTATTGCCGTATGGAACGCCATGATGATGATTCAAGCGATAAAGAGGATCGTTGGCAAACTATGGGTTTTTTTGACGATGTACTTTTTGTGGTTTATACTGAACGTAAAGATAGTATACGAATAATATCGGCTCGTGTTGCAGAGCCTTTTGAACGGAGGATTTATTATGGCAGTAGTGAGATACACGGCTGGCAAAGAGTTAACCCCTGAAAGAAGGGCGGAAATGAAAGCAGAGATAGAGGCAGCCACTAAACGTCCCTATACTTATGACCCTGACTCCCCATTGCTTACAGAAGAGCAACTTTCTGAATTTCGTCCTGTTAATTTTAATAGCATGGAAGAACGTGCGCTGTATATGCAAAATAAAGAAGTTCTTGAACTTGTCCATAATTAATCTTTTCGCTGGTCAGGGAGTATTTGGAAAGGTAATAGTCTGACAGATTCCGCCTCCGCCGAAATCGCTGTAGTTAGTTATTCTGAAAAAGCCGCTTAATTTTTTAACCCTATTCTTTTTTTAATTTTTCCTGATATTCTAATGCCAAACTAATTTGTTTTAGAACATAATCCTGTAAAAGTTCATCAAGTTTTTTAAAATTGTTGATAACTTCTTCAAGTCTGAAATTCCGTCCCTTTTCAAACATTTCCCCTTTGCCTGTTTTCAGCCAGTTCTCGTTAACCCCGTAGGTAAAACAGATCATCTTGATGGTGCGTTCATGGATTGTGCGGATATTTAATTCAAGAGCGCTCGCAAAAGCCCTGCTTATTTTGAGGTCTTTGGCAAATTTTTGTTGGGTTAGCCTTAGGGTCTTACGAATTTCACCTATTCTACGGCTTATCCCTGCGTTATTTCCCAATAAAATTCCTCATAACATCAATTTTATCAAATATTAGCCTCTACGGACAAGGTGTTTTTTTATGTAATCATAACTCTTGACAATATGACACAATGAATAGTAATATTGCAACAATGTGGCATTATTAAAATATAGGTATTTTGTGAAAAGGCAGTTTTATGACGGAACAGGAAAAACTGGACATTTTAACCAGAGATTTTGAAAAACTTGAAGAAAACTGGAAAGAGTATATACGGGAATTAACCCGGCAACTGGTTGATATTCATTATGGGGGCGAATTAATGGGAATTAACGCTGTAAGTGACAGAGTTTCCATATCAAAACTGCGGGAGTATTCTTGCGGAAAATTATTTTCAAGGAGCAAAAAATGAAGAGAATGTTGAAATTTTCGGCGCTTGCGCTGGCTATGATGCTGATTCTGGGTTTAGCCGGGTGTAAGGATGATGAGCCGGGTGATGACCCGGACAAGAAAGGGGATAAGGATGTTATTTTTGATGAAAATAAATCCGGTAAATTGCTAACTACCAATCTAGGCTCAGAAGATCTGGTGTTGTTTTATGACACGGTTAGAAGCGCGAATTTAATGGGAGGACTTCCGGGGAATTCTAACCAATTCAAAATGAAACTGCCTGCGTCAAACCGGTTGTATGTTATCTATGCGGTAAAATACTCGGATTACAAGGGAAAAGTGTCTGCTGAAATACAGAACATCAAAGTTTTGGATTCGGCTCTTGTATACTCTGACCCTCTTAATGAGACTTCATGCCGGATTGGCGACCCCAAGGCTGGAGGTACGGCGGAAATTAAGTTTACCAACCAGACAAGTTATTTTATTGAGGTGGGAAAAGGCAGCGCAAATGACGAGGATTTGTTCTATGTTATGAGACCCAATTCGACAGATTCTGTATTTACCACGCCTGAAACTGACGGCTTTACCATGTACATGACATTGAATCTGCCAATGAAGAAAAACGGCAAGATAACAGGCGTTCAGCGCCGTTTTATTGACGGCTGGACGGACATAATTGTTCCGCAGACCGGCAGGGTATCTAATATTCTTATCAGCAATGCAAATGTAACCGCCGCAGCGCCAAATTATCACGAGGGGTATCTGCGTATTGTAAATAATTCCGGCAGAGGTTACCGGGTAAGGAACGGCGCTGAGGCAATATCATCTACTCTGGGATTTAGCGCCATTCAAAACGGAGATGAACAGGTTTGGGAACTTAAAGGTGAAAATACCGCGCCGGGGAGGCCTTATTCAACATTTACTCTGGAAGCGGGTTCGGCGGCAAATAATTTAACCCTCTCTCAGTTTAATATTCGCAATGGGTATAAATATACTTTGTATATAAATCCCGATTCTTCAGCGCAGAAGTATACGATAAGCGAAGGTTCCGCCCTTGATCCTGAAGCGGAAGAAATTGAATGGTAACTTCAATCTGTGATGGAAGCAGCAACATTTTGAATTCCGTCGAATCGGTTGATAAACGCCGGTAGTAGCGCCAGTTATCGCTGTTCCAAAATTTAAATTTTTGGAACAGCCCTTTTAAGTAATGAGGAATTAAATGAAAAACATTGCCAAGGTATTTTTATTTTTGACGGCTTTTGTTTTGATTTTCACATCTTGTGAAAATCCGGCAAATGAAGACAACGAAAATAATGGAAATAAAGAAACAGCTAAAAGAGGAACTCTTTTTGTCTATGCCGGTACTGCCAGTTCTCTGGAAATCGCAAACGACAGCAGAGGGTATACTTTTCCTGATACCTTCTTAAATCAATCGAATGAAATTTCCATAACTATAAAAAATACCGGTGATGGTACAATTAATCTTATAGGTAAACCGTATATCAATTTAGACGGAGCGACCACTGTATTTTCAGTATCCGCTCAACCGGAATCATCAACTATCAGTCCGGGGAAATCAGTAAGTTTTAAGATAAAATTCTCGCCTGTTAATGCGACAGAGAGTTATGTATATGTATCAATTCCCAATGACAGTGAAAATGAGCCTGACTTTTCATTTATGGTATATGGTACTGGTATACGTCCAAAACCGATTGCTTCTATCTTTTATGGAAACGCCGAAAAACTTCAAAACGAGACAATTGACGCAAGCGATGTGCTTTTTACTCAGTCAACTGATATTACCGTAATAATAAAGAATACCGGGCAACTGCCCCTTGAAATTGAAACGGCAAATATATCTATAACCAGTACGGACGCTGATGCGTTTACCATAATCAGCCGCCCCAATGCCAGCATCCAACCGGAAAGCCAGTCATTGTTTACCATTAAATGCAAGCCTGCCAAATTGGGTGAAAACAGGGCAGTTTTAACCATTCTGACCAATGACGCTTCGCGTAATCAAGTTGTTGTCAATCTGCGTGTAAATGGAGTTAAAGGAACTCCCATTCCGGTATTAACCCAGGGTACAAATACTATTACCGATAATACCCTTACGCCGGTTGATTTTGGAAGAGCGGAGATAAGTTCTTACAATTCATTAATGTTTACCATAAAAAATACCGGTAATATAGCTCTTGAATTAACAGGAAACCCTGTGATTGAATCATCAAACGCTGTTTTTGCCATTTCCAGCCAACCTGCAAATAAGACTATTGATCCCAATGGTTCTGTTTCTTTTATGATACGGTTTACTCCGTCGGCTGAAGGTGAAGTTACAGGGAAAATAACCATTGCAAATAATACCGATACCGGGGAATTTATTTTTCCGGTAAAAGGAAACGGTTATGAGAAAAAGCCGCAGATAAATATACAACAAGGTACTTCAACAATTGCTCTCCATAGTGATTATGATTTTGGTACAATAGCTTCTGGTAAAATAAAAGATATTATTTTTACCGTCAAAAATTCCGGCGACGCGAATTTAAATTTTATTACTGAGAATAATAACCGTATTAATATAACGGATAATACATCAGGATTTTTTACAATTACCCAGCAGCCTTCCGCAAGTACTGTTTTAACACCGGAAAATACAACTACATTTACAGTTCGTTTTAGTCCGACAACGATAGGAGCAAATTTTACGGCGACTGTACGGATTAAGACAAATAGCCGTAATAATGATGATTTTTCTTTCGTCGTAAAAGGAACCTCACGCGCTGCGAATACGGAAGCGCGATTAAGCGGCTTACAATTTTCAACAGGTACTCTCAATCCGCAATTTAATTCCGGTATCTATACTTACGAATTACGGATACAAACAGGACCAACACTTATCAATGTACGACCGACAAGTATGGATACCAATATTACAGACATCAAGGTTAATGGGATAAGCCAAGGTTCAGGAGTACTGTCTCAGGATATAATTCTTGCATCAACAAATACTGTAACAATTAAAGTAACCGCTGAAAATGGGATTGCTACCGCAACTTATACGATTAATCTAAAAATAGTAAAGACATGGGAAAAACTATATGGCGCTTCGGGCAAGAGATACGGAGTGTTCCGTGCTATCAGTAACGGAGAAGGAGGAATATATGCAGGTGGTTATACCTCTAACAGTACAGCAGCCCTATTTAACTTTGATCAAAATGGTAATCTAACAAATACATTTACTTTTTCATCATATAACGAAACAATTGGTCCAAGAGGTATAGGATATGCATACAATGATTATTTTTCAGTATATCAAGATCCTTATTCTGAAAATTATTATATAACAAAAACAACCAGTCCTGCCAATAGTCCTACTACTATATTATGTTCTTTACAAATAAATAATAAGAAAATGTATTTGTACCCAAAAGATATTGTTAAGAGTAACAATTATTATTTTGTAGCTGGTAATACAGATTATTATGCGACTACATCAGCTACGACAACTACTTATGGAGTATTCATTAATCGCCATCTTAGTATTAATGGCAATTTTGATGTAGGAAGAACAGTATCTTTATCAATTTCAGGAATTACCGCAAATACTTACGAGGTTTATGGAATGACTGTACTTACCAATGGCGATATTTTAATTTATGGCGAAGCAAAAAAATCCGGAAAATCTGTCGCTTTTGCTGCTGCCGTGAATGTAAGCACTACCAGTTCAGATATCAGGTGGAGCAACATTTATGAAATAACTAATAAAGAAACTTATTTTAATAATTGTTTCTGGGATAATTCGTCGAATATTATTCTATTGGGCGAAACCGATGACGGCGGTTTTGTGGTGAAATTTCCGGGAAGTACGACTACTGCCGCTGCCGCTAAACCTGCAGGATGGCCCAAAGTTGTTACCGGAACCAATGCCGGTTTTTTTACAGGTTTAGCGACGACTGACGGTTCAGGTTATATCTTTGTTGGTAATGCAAGTGGTTCTCATGGAGAGGGGGATATTTGGGTAGTAAAGACAAATACAGATGCAAGTAAAATATGGGAAAAATATTTTGGTGGTACGGGTAATGATTATGCCGATGCCATTGTTGAGCAAACTGACGGCTTCATCATTGCAGGATCAACAATTTCACCGGTTATCTCAGGTCAATCAAGAACAGGTAACGAAGATATTTATATCCTGAAAATCAACAAAGACGGGACACTGGATTAGTGATGTCAGTACAAGAAATAATCGGTACAAATTTCCGGCATAGTAGCCATGACAATATTTTGATTTACCGCTTTGCGGATTAGTATATAAATTTGACGGCGGGAAAGACCGCAAGGGAATAATGAAATGAAAAAGACAGCATTGATACTTGTATTTCTTGTGTGTTTTATAAACTATCAGGGATTTGCAGGAGGAACCCGTGACGTAAGCGAAATAAAAAAAGGAGTAAAAAAGTTAGAAGATGAAGTAAAAGATATAAATGGAAAAATAACAAAAATAGAAGGGGATGTAAAAGGTGTAGATGGAAGAATAATAAAGTTAGACGAAAAAGTAAGAAGCGGCGTAGTAAAAGATCCAGATACGAAAGACAATACATCGAATCAAGGAAATTCGGATCGAATTCCTGTTGATCGTAAAATAGCAAATTTTTTATTAGAAGATGATAAAAATTCAAGCGGTTTGAAATTTTATTTATCGGAAGCAATTGTAGTGAAAATTTATGAAGCCAAAGAAAATGCGGAAATACAGAATATAAATAATAAGATTGTAATTAATAATCCGCAATCGCCCGATACTCCGAAGAGTACAACGGAATTTTCTAAAGACAGCGAAGGAGTAATTAATGGTTTCGGACCTGCGAATGACAGAGGCAGGCAAATAAAAATACGTTTTCCCGACAAAGGAGACAGAACATTAATCTTTACAAGAAATGCACAAAAAGATAATTATGAACTTACCGAAGTAGAAGTTCTTGATGACAAAACTCGCAGAGTTGACTCCATTGTTACTATACAACTTATGGTTTCGGGCACGAATGACAGAAAAACAGAACTAAAAGTAATGCCAATAGAATATGCATACATGAATAATCAACAAGCGGATAATATAAATAATAATTTTTCATATTACAATGCGAGTACACCCCAACCTAAAGTAAATCCTAACAGGGCTGTAAACACATCAAGGAGCGTTATGGGCACAGGCTCAACAAATCCGCAAAGAGTAATCGCTTACGCCGCAAGAAAGAGAAATTCCGCTTTGAGTAACACTGAAATTGTTATTATCAATGAATATTTTAATGAAGCGAGATATGAAGGGGTAAATGTTGATTTAGCCATTGCCCAAATGCTGTATGCGACAGATTATTTTAGAAATCGGGAACGTATGGCAACCTGTAATTATGGCGGTTTAAGCGGCGCCAGTTTCCAAAACTGGACTATAGGAGTTCGGGCTCATATTCAGCACTTAAAAGCCTACGGACGCCAGAGACCCAACCGAGAACTTGTTGACCCGCGCTTTTCCTTTGCTTGGGATCGTGGTTCCCCCGGTATTACGTTTGATCAAGTTTACCCTATATGGTCGCAGAAACCAAATTACAGGCAAAACATAGAGGAAATACTTCGTAATCTTTAACGGATTAAAAAGAAACATTTGGAAAACATATTGTTTTTCTTAATATAACAGCCCTCTGTATACAATAGATAAGGAAGAGTAAAAATGAGGATACGGTAAAAGTGTATTCGCTTTTAATTGTTTGGCATCGCCATCAATCCCATGATTATAAATTAATACATTGGTATCAAGTGAGATTTTAGTCATAATCGTTTGTTTCGTCACGGTTAAATTTAAAATTGGTCAGATCAAGTCGGCATTTATCATAAATTGCGCGTCTGGAAGCCTTTTGGCGGGGTAGGTAATTCTTCGTCTATTCTTATTAGTATATCGAAATTTCAAGCAATGAGTAAGTAAGTAATTTACCGGAATAGCTTTTAATCTTATCTATAATCAAGGGATACAATGTCATATACAACATGAATTTTAAGTATTATTCGACTATTTTGGTACATTAATACAATAATTCAGTAGCAAAAGCGACATTCTTTGTCGCTTAATGTAACAAAGACTATGTTTATATGACATAAAAGGGTGCTTAATAAAAATTAATCGGACATTTATTTCATATACAGAACGTTATGCGCAATTATTACTAATGTTGTTTGAAGATATTAATATAAGGAATTAAATAATGATTGACAAATATTTGGAAATAAATTATAATAATTTAGTAAATTTATAGGAGAATAAAGTGGAAAATATTAGATTGGCAACAGAAAATGACTTTGAATTTGTGGCAGAATTTGAGACATTTATGAGCAAGCTAAATTCTGAAGGATGTCCATATCTGTTTAAATATACAAAAGAATCTATACCAAAAGAATTATATCTTAATGAAATATCGGAAGGTAATATGTATGTAATAGAAGTAAATAATAATGTAATTGGATTTTATTGGGCAAGAGTTATTGAAATAGAAGATGATGATAGAATAAAATATCAAAAAATTTACTTTATATATTCAATTGTTATAAAACAGGAATTTATGGGAAAAGGATATGGAAATAAATTATTTAAACATATTGAAAAAGAAGCAAAAATAAAAGATTGTAAAACAATAGAATTAAATGTTTATGAATATAATAAAAAAGCAAAAGAATTTTATAAAAAAGCAGGAATGGAAGAAAAATATACTGTAATGAAAAAAACAATAAAATAAAAAAAAATCAGTTACATCCAGAACGTTATGCGACATATATGCAGGTACTGTTTGGACTAAGTAATAAGTACTTGAACAATTATTGAAAACTGTCTATCATAAAGCAATGAAAACTTGTATATATACATTTAGCGGTACTGGAACGTCGCTGTCTATAGCTAGAAATATTTCCAATAATCTTGAAAATGTAGAAATAAAATCAATACCAAACCTTTTGGAAAACTCAGCAAACAACGAAATAAAAGTTGAATCTGAAGCGGTCGGATTTATTTTTCCGAATTATTTTGGAAATATTCCTGCTGTAGTTAAAAGATTTATTAAAATTCTAAATTTAGAAAATACCAATTATATTTTCGCTGTTATTCCGGCGGGGGGCGGACAAGGATATAGCTTGAAATTTCTCGAAAAAGAATTGGCTGAAAAAGGCAAAAAATTAAATTATGGAAAATACGTTACTGGAATAAGCAATTATATTGTAGGATGGTACTATAGTTTAATAGCAAAAACTGAAGAAAAACGTAAGAAGCTAGTGAAGGAATTAGAACAAATTTCAAAGGAAATTGCACAAGATATTATTTGCCGAAAGAATGAAGTTGAAAAAAGTAAGTTTATTGTTTATATGTTAAATTTAATATTAACGCCCAAAAAAATCAGAGATGATACACGCTCATGGGATAATGAATTTAGCGTAGATGAGAATTGTATTGGATGCAAGACTTGTGAAAAAATATGCCAAGCTAAAAATATAAAATTTGAAAACAATAAGCCTTCTTTTCAACATAATTGCCAGAGATGTATGGCTTGTATTCAATATTGCCCTAAATATGCAATTGGAATTAATGGGAAACCGTTAAATAAGCCTAGGTCTTTTCACCTGGATTACCCATCAGAAAAAATTATTGATTTTATAAATAATAGCAAATAAATAAAAATGACGAAAATGTATTATTGAATAAAAATTATATGGGAAAAACAATGGATTCCACATATAAGAATATAAAAATAAAGGAAATATAAATTTAAATAAATTGTATAAAAAAGCAAACTTGCACATAAAGGTAGTTAGGTGAAAGTTTGCCTCGTATGTAAATATTGACATAATTTATAGGTAATATTAAGATAAGAAAATGAAATATATATTATGGGATTTTGATGGAACATTAGGCTATAGGGATGGAAATTGGTCTGCAGCATTACATTCGGTATTATTAAAAAATGGTATAAAGGATATTAAAATAGATGTAATAAAGCCATATTTATCCAAAGGTTTTACATGGCATAATACTGAAAAATCAAATAAAGAATTATTTGGAAATAAAATATGGTGGGAATATTATGAGGATAATTTCTCTAATATATTTATTGAACTTGGTATACAGGAAAATGTAAGTAAAAAATTATCTAAAGAAATAAAAAATGAATATATGAATTTGGAAAAATGGCATATATATGATGATGTTATAAAAACATTAGAATTATTAATAGATAAAAAATATATAAATATAATATTATCAAATCATATTCCCGAATTAGAAGAAATAATAAAAGGATTAGGAATAAATAAATATTTTTATAAAATATATAGTTCCGGAAATATTGGATATGAAAAGCCAAATTCAAAAATATATGAATTTGTACTTAATGATATGAAAATAAATAAAAATGATTGTATAATGATAGGAGATAGTTATACTTCTGATATACAAGGAGGAACAAAAATGGAAATAAAATCAATACTTGTAAGATCGGAAAATAAAAATAATTATAAAAATTATTGCAAGGATTTAGAAAATATAATAAAAGAAATAGAAAGTATATAAAGTACGGTGCTATCGCGCTTAAAAGGCAAACGGAAAAGAATAATAGTATGGGCTTTGCCTATAGTTACAAGTTGAAATTACTTGATTTTAATAAATAAATTAATTATATTATATATAAAGAGTAAAATAAAACTAATATACAAAGCAATCTGTTTATAAAAACGGATTAAAGGAGTTTTATTATGAAAAATTTTGTTAAATGGTTCGGGCTTATAGTCTTTGTATCAATAATATGTTTTTCAATGGTCAGTTGCTTTGAAGATTTATCCGAAGGTGCTACATTAAAAGTAGTAAATAAGTATGCTTACCCTATTAAGAGAGTATATGTTACGGGAGGATTGCTTGATGAAAAAAACTTATCCATTACAACTACTCAATCGTTTCCTATTTCTAATGATCCGTATAAAGATAAATTCTCGAATGGAAATGGTTTGTACGTATACGCTGAAGGACTTACTGGCGGCGGCTCTGCTTATACTTTTATTATGCTTGGACATGGACAAACAACAACGGTTACATTGGGAGTTGATGGTCGGTTAGTTGACACTACTTATTAAACATTATTATACGCCATTGAAATTCGTGAATTTTGTCAAAATTATTGAGAACCGATATTTTTAACAAATAATGGTCAAGGAGAATTGGCCGTAATGAGCATAGAAACATATGAAGAATTGATTGGTAGAATAGAACTTTACCGCTCTTTACAAATGAGATTGGATCAAATAAATAATGGAAAAGTATTAGTGCAAAATCTTCCCGAATAAAACCTTTGACAATTCCCTTTTAACAATCTATAATTAATCAAACTTAATTCCTGATGAAAGAGTGAAAGTAGGGATTGTATGATAAAGATTGCGATTGTAGGTTCCGGTAGTATTTCTAAACAACATATTGAAGGGTTTCTTGCCTTTCCCGAAAGATGCAAGATAACCCATCTTGCGGATATTTCCCCGGAGAAAGCTGAGAAAATAAACAGCGACCTTAACATCGGCGCAAAAGTAAGCGCGTCTTACAAAGATATTCTAAACGCAAAGGATATTGATCTTGTGAGTATTTGCACTCCGCCCTTTTGCCATGCCGAAATTACAGTTGATTTTCTCAACACGGGAAAAGACGTGCTTGTGGAAAAACCTATGGCGGCTTCTCTGGAAGAATGTGACGCGATGATTTCCGCCGCTGAAAAAAACGGCAGGCTTCTTTCCGTAATAGCGCAAAACCGTTTCCGCGATCCTGTGTATTCATTAAAAAAAGTTCTTGACGCACAGCTTATAGGTAAAATAGTTCATGCGCAAATAGATTCCCTGTGGTGGAGAGGTCATTCCTACTATGATTTGTGGTGGCGAGGCACTTGGGAAAAAGAAGGCGGCGGCTGTACCCTTAACCACGCTGTTCATCACATAGATATGCTGTGCTGGATGCTTGGTCTTCCAAATAAAGTAACCGCCGTTATTAGCAACGCTTCCCATGATAACGCCGAAGTGGAAGATATTTCCGCCGCCATACTGCAATATGACGGCGGCTTTTGCGCTAAGGGCGCATTGGCGCAGATTACAAGTTCCGTTATTCATCACGGGGAAGAACAGCAGATTGTTTTTCAGGGAGAGAAAGCGCGCGTTTCATTTCCTTGGAGAGTTGCGGCTAACGTCGCTCAGCCTAACGGTTTTCCTACGGCGGAACAAAATCAAGAATTGATAAACCAATTAAATACTTATTATGAATCTCTGCCGAAACTTGCGTATTCATTGCATAAAGGGCAGATTGACGATGTGTTATCTGCAATTGAAAAAGGCGTTAAGCCGTTAATCGGCGGCAAAGACGGCAGAAAGACAATTGAGCTTATCACGGCGATTTACAAAGCGGGGACTGAACAAAAAGCTGTAGAATTGCCGATTAAAAAAGATGATCCTTTTTATACGGTTAAAGGCATGAAGGAGAGAGTCCCTCGCTTTTACCAAAAAACCGCGTCCGTGGAGTAAAATTATGACTGAAAAATCCAATGGAATGAATTACGCGCCGACAGGGAAACCAGCGCCTGTAGTAAAAAAAGGCGAGTTTGTTTTTTCGGCGATAGGTCTGGATCACGGGCATATTTACGGGCAGTGCAACGGTTTAATCGAAGCCGGCGGAGTTTTAAAAAGCGTATATGATCCCGATCCTGCCAAGATGGATAATTTCTGCCAGACTTATTCCGGCGTAAAACGCGCGGCAAGCGAGGATGAAATTTTTAACGACAAAGAAGTTCTGCTGGTAGCCGGAGCGGCAGTTACGTCGGAACGCTGCGCCCTTGGGTTGCGTGTAATGTCGGCGGGAAAAGATTATTTTACCGACAAAGCGCCGCTTACCACATTGGAACAGCTTGATGCCGCGAAAGCAAAAGTAAAAGAGACGAGGAAAAAATACATGGTGTACTACAGCGAGCGAATCCATGTGGAAAGCGCCGTGTTTGCGGGGCAGTTAATTGAACAGGGAGCGATTGGCAAAGTGATACAGGTACTCGGTCTTGGTCCCCACAGACTCAGCGCGTTGTCGCGTCCTGAATGGTTTTTTAAAAAAGAAAGATACGGCGGAATACTCTGCGACATCGGCAGCCACCAAATAGAACAATTTTTATTTTACGCGGGTGTGAAGGATGCGGAAGTTGTACGAAGCCAAATAGCGAATTACAATCATCCGCAGTATCCCGAACTTGATGATTTCGGCGATGCCATGCTTGTCGGCGACAACGGGGCGACTCACTATTTTCGCGTGGACTGGTTTACTCCCGACGGATTGCAAATGTGGGGAGACGGACGCTCGTTTATTCTTGGCACGGAAGGCTACATTGAACAGCGTAAATACATGCAGTTAGGTGAAAACAAAAGTCACGGCGGTCATTTGTATCTTGCAAATAACAAAGAAGAGACTTATTACGACGTAGAAGGCAAAGTAGGCTATCCCTTCTTTGGTCAGTTGATATTGGATTGCCTTAACCGGACAGAAAACGCCATGACTCAGGAACACGCTTTTAAAGCCGCCGAGTTATGCGTAAAAGCGCAGATGAAAGCGGTTAAGATAGCGTAATTAAAAACCTCTTGTTTTTTAATTCCCTGTCCGCACCCATATTTCTCCGTTTCCGGAAAAAGATTCGTTAGAATCAATTTTATAAACGAATGTATATCCGGCTATAATTATTGTTATAGTATTTCCGTTTACCCTGTAAAATCCGTTATTCACACTGCTGTTTTTTATATCCGCGTAACTTACAGAGCCGGAATTTGCGTTCCCTGTAAATTTCATAGAGTTGATGTTTCCCGATAATCTATATGTTCCTCTTTGAAAATCTATTACACGGTTATCCAACACATTCGTAATACCGTTGTTTTGCGGCGGCGTGGCGGCATTGTTTCTTGATTCGGTTGCTCCATGTTCTGTTAAATAAGAAGAAATCGCATTATTTCCGTTTGTTTGAGCGAATGATAATGCCGTGCTGCCGTCCACCGCTCTTGCGTTTACGTTTGCGCCTTTTTCAACAAGTAATTTTACCAGTTCAAAATTATTCCATTTAGAGGCGTATAAAAGCGGCGTCATGCCATCCGCATAACTTTTTGACGAAGGATACTGATAATTTACATTCACTCCGTCTAAAATAAATTGTTTTGCCGACTCAAAATTTTGTTTTTCCATTGCCAACAACAGTATTTCACCGTTCGGTTTTGCTCCTTTTTGCGTTAATAACTGAATAACGTTATCTGATTGATTTCCGTTTATCGCTGTGTATAAATCAAAACTGCTCGGAAGAATATCGTAACTAAATAATAAATTAAGCGTTTTTATCGTTGTTTCTCCATGCGAATAAGTTAACGTAAAATTCATTACAAGGCGTTTTTCCGGAGTTGACATTGACGTTATATTATCTTTTATTATAGTTTCAATTTTTTGATAATCATTATTGATTAACGCGTTGACTAAATCCCATTTATAATCATCCGCGTAAGTTAATCCGGTGTGAAAAAATAAAAGTAAAGTTATAACAAAACAGATTTTTTTCATAAATTATTATGTCACTATAATTTATTATTGTCAAATAAATATTAATACTGTTCCCAAAACGCAACATCGCGGGGAAGCACCGTACCCCAGTAAGGATTAAGGTTATGATCCGCATTATTATAGACTTCATATCGTAAAAGAATTTTCCCAATCCCCGCTTTTTCGCGGCGGAGGTTTTCTTCCGTTATCGCTTTCGATAATGCGTCATTCCATTCCTTTGGTACGCCTTTGTCTTTATCGCCCTGCTCAAGAAGTATGGGAGTGTATGGCGCGATTTTATCTAGGTATGTAAAATATGAAAAGTCTTTTGCGGAGTATTCTCTTTTAAAACTTTCCGCCCACTGGGGATTTCTTCCGTAATGAGCCGCGCTTTCGGGAAAACTTAGGCTGACGGGAGCCCAGAGTACCGTTGTAACAGGTTTATGAATAACCGTTAAAAAGTGAAGTGCCACCTGCCCGCCGTTGCTGTGCCCCCATGTTACAATTTTTTTAAAACTTGTCGGGAGAGAAAATCTATCAGCTTGAGGAATTGCGGAACTAAAAATAAATAAATTTTGCGCGCCCGCTTCAAGGCTTTTGTACAATTCCACAGCGTTTATCGTGCAATAAAATTGATGCAAAGTCGAAGGGGACGGAGTTTGCGAAGAAGAGCCGTAACCGAAAAAATCCGGCGCGATAACAGCCCAGCCTCTTTGCAAATAACTTTTAGCGGGATGTTCCGTTCCTTTTCCCGTGTAGTAGTTTCCCGGAAATTGATGACCGCGGAGCATAATCACTATCCCTTTGATATCTTCTTGTTTGATATTGGGAACGCTCAACCGCGCGCTTACCGTCAAATTCATCGATGTATATGTTACATTATACGCGTATTGGAGAATGTCCTTAAACGCTAACTTTTGTATGGTAATCGTACTTGTTTTATACGGATACGTTTGAAGGCTTTTTAAAGAAAAATCCGTAATTTTATTCTGCGCGAAAATGTTCGAGGCAATTACTAAAAATAACATAAAAAGTGTTTTTTTCATTTAAACCTTGTAGTATTGTAACTTTTTTTTATTTGACTAATCAAGGTAAAAAAGTGATTAAAAAGGTGCATTTTTTATTCTTTGAATTGTTATATTAATATGAGTTATGAAAATAGACATTGAGGATTGCTACAAAAAGTACGCGCCCATGGTCTTTCGCAGATGTTCATTTTTACTGAAAAATGAAGAAGAAGCGCTGGACGCGGCTCAGGATGTATTTGTGAACCTGATTCGCTGTCAGGAACAGCTTCATGGTCAGTTTTTGTCCAGTTTGTTGTACACCATTGCTACAAATATATGTTTGAACCGAATGAGACAGCGAAAACGGCATGGCGGGTCTGTTGACGATTTATCATCCTCGCAAAATTTTCAGCTTTTAGCGGAAAATGATTCCGGACTTGAGAGGGTAGAGGACAGTATGTTTATGGACGCGATTTTACAGGATGAGTCCGAGTCAACAAGGGCAATTTGTTTTATGTATCACGGAGACGGCATGACTCTGCGGGAAATAGGAGACGTAATGGATATGTCAGTTTCCGGAGTGCGGAAACGGCTTATTTCATTTAACACCCGCGCAAAACTAAAATTGAAAGGAGACAGGTTATGAATAAGACGCGTATTTCATCTTTTCTTCTTGAACGTTATCATATCGGCGAAGTAACCGCTAAAGAAAAAAAATATGTCGAGGATATTCTAGCAAAAGACAAGCAGTCGGCTTTGGCTCTCGCAAAGCTGGATAGCGACGATAACGATTTTAAACGTCGGTTTCCTTTGGAAAAGTTTTTTCCCGCGGAACAAAAAGAGAGTATTAATTCAAGTTTGCAGCGTATGAACATACCGCGATTTAAGTTTAGCAGGCTCAGGAAAACCCCGGCTCTTGTTTGGAGCATTTGCGCCGCGGCGTTAGTTGTAGTTATCGCGCTTCCGTTAATCATTCTTAAAAACCCGCGTCCGGTTACATTCGACGACAGAATTAAAGGCGCGTCCACGGAAAATAGCTCCATTGAACTAAGCGTGTACATTAAAGAAAAATCTTCCGGCGAAGGCGTTAAATTGACAAATCAGGCGAATGTTAAGGAAGGGAATACTGTGCAATTAGCCTACCAAGTATCAGGCGGCGCGTCTGCCGAAAAATACGGAGTTATTTTTTCGATAGACGGAAGATCGTCCGTTACAATGCATTTCCCTTACGCGCCATGGCAGAGCACCTTGCTGGTAAGCGGAAAGCCTGTCCCGCTGGACGAAGCCTACACATTGGATGACGCGCCTAATTACGAGATATTCTTTTTTGTTACGGGAGAAAAACCTCTGGATGTCGGCAAAATAATGGATACGGCAAAACAACTTGCACAGCGGATAGAAAAAAATCCCGATTCGGCGGAAAGCTATGGAGTTGCCGCGTTTAATAAAAATGAACTAATAACGTTTACGTTAATTAAAGAATAAAGGAGATAAGTATTTTATGAAAAGGAACATCATTTTTGGAACATTATTTTTAATAATGATAATGACGGCTTTTGGCAGTCAGAGCGATAACGCCACGCGCCGTTTTGGAATTTTTATCGGTTCCAATAACGGCGGAAGAGATCGCATTGCACTGCGTTACGCTGTGTCCGACGCGCGTTCCATAGCGAATGTTTTTTCGCAGATGGGAGGAATCGCAAGCGAAGATTCCGTTCTTCTTGTAGACCCGAATATAAGAGAGATAAACAGGCGTATAGACATCATGCACGAACAGGTGCTTAATACGGTAAAAAACAACAGGCGCACGGAAATTGTTTTTTATTATTCGGGACATTCCGACGATGAGGGTTTGTTATTGAACCGCGAAAAATATTATTACCGCGAATTGCGGGAAAAAATAAACAATATCCCTTCCGATATGCGTATTGTAATCCTTGACTCCTGTGCGTCGGGAGCGTTTACAAGAATAAAAGGCGGTGAAAAAACTCTTCCCTTTTTACTTGACAGTTCTTCTACCGCCGAAGGATACGCGTTTTTAACGTCAAGTTCCGCCAATGAATCTTCGCAGGAGTCCGACAGAATCGCTTCATCATACTTTACCCATTCGCTTGTAGCGGGGCTTCGCGGAGCTGCGGATAGCATCGGCGACGGACGAGTAACATTGAATGAACTATACCGTTATGCGTACACGGAAACTATGGCGCGTACCGAAACCTCGCTTTATGGCACACAACATCCCAGCTATGACATACAAATAAACGGTTCGGGGGATTTGGTGCTGACAGATGTTAAACAAACTTCCGCCGGAATAGTAATTGATGAAAAAGTGACAGGCCGGCTTACAATACGGGACAATCAGGATCGTCTTATTGTGGAAATAAATAAAACCGCGCGCGTTCTGGAATTGGGACTGGAACCGGGACTTTATTACATTACCCTGCAGCAGGACGGCGATCTGTTCCGCGCCGAGGTAACGCTTGTTCAAGGACAGCGCACTTTGGTCTCAATGAAAGATTTTAATCGTATTGGGCCAGACCCTGCCCGACGGAGAGGGGACAGCGAAGAAAATGACGCTATCAAAAATAAATATATATATACTTTCTTTTTAAATATGGTTTATGAACCTTTTCCGTATCCATTGATAGGTTTTGTAAATATTGCGTTTGGAAATCATAGTATTTTTCAGGCGGGTTATGTTAATTGGAATTCGGAAAATTTTAGCGGTTTTCAAGCGGCTTTTACCAATACAGTAGGAGGAGATTTTAAGGGTTTCCAAGCGGGGTTTGTTAATGTTAATAAATATGAAACAAAGGGAATGCAGGTAGGTTTTTCTAATCTTTCTGTAAGAAAAATGGAAGGCACACAGATTGGACTTGTAAACATTGCGGCGCGGGACATGAAGGGACTTCAACTTGGTTTAATTAACTACGCTGAAAGTATAAACGGAGTGCCGGTAGGACTTATTTCCATAGTAAAGAATGGCGGTTATATGGCAGTTGAATATTTTTATTCTGATTATTACAATTACAATTTAAGTTTTAAAACAGGAATAGAAAAGTTTTATACTTCAATTAATGTCTCTTATAATCAAACTTATGAAAACAAATTGAATAACTTCGCTTCGGGAATGGGAATTGGTTCCATCTTTCCTTTAGGTAAAATATTTTATTTTAATCCCGAATTAACTTCTCTATCGCCTTTCATATTTAATGATACTTATGAGAGTTTTGTTCCTTATTTTGGCGTTAACATTTGGAATTGCAGTATTGCGGTAGGACCTACTATAACATGGGTAAGAAAACATAATATTGATGAATTAGATCAGCCATCATGGATAAGAAAATATATTGTTAATGAAAATAAATCGTTGAAAAAACCAAACTATAGTTTGTATTATCACGAAATTAATGATAACAACAGTATTTCAATTGGCTTTAGAGTGGCGGCAAGAGTGAGGTTTTAAGTTTTACTGCAAAAAATTATTCGGAAACTTTGGCGATAACTTCGACTTCAACCAAAACGCCGCGCGGCAGGGCGGATACGGCTACGCAGGAACGGGCGGGTTTTCCGGTAAAATACTTAGCGTAAACTTCGTTGAACGTGGCGAAATTATCCATACTGGTTAAAAAGCACGTTGCTTTTACCACCTTTGTAAAATCGCTCTCCGCCGCCGTAAGCACCGCCGCGATATTTTGCATAACTCGTTCCGCCTGCTCTTTTATGCCGCCCGCTACCACATCGCCTGTTTCCGGCGACAGCGGAATTTGACCGGACGCAAATAGCAGTCCGTCTGTTACGATAGCCTGAGAATATGGTCCAATTGCCTTCGGAGCTGAATCGGTAGATATTACTTTCATGTTTCCTCCTATATTTCCTGATAACCTTAATTTCGCACAGCCGAATGGCTGTGCATTATAATCGAACAGGAAATTATATTTCCTGATATGTTCCCAGGAAATCAAACATATCGGTTTCCTGTTCCAGTTCCGCCAGTACCAGCTTCAATTCTTCCGTAATAACCGGCGTATCAATGTCAAAGTAAAACATAAACTCAAAAGCCTGACCTAAAATGGGGCGGCTTTCCAATTTGTTCATGTTGATTCCATGCGCGTAAAATTTAGCTAGTACGCTGTACAGAGAGCCGGGCTTGTGCTTTAAGGCGAGTATAAGACTGGTTTTTTGCGCGCCCGGATATATTTCCGGTTTTTTTGAAATACAGATAAAACGCGTGTAATTGTTGTCGGTGTTTTGAATGTTAAACGAAAGCGCGTGTAAACCGTACAATTCGGCGCAATCGCGCGAAGAAATAACCGCCGCGTCCGTACGCCCGGAACTTGCCGCTTGTTTTGCCGCCAACGCAGTGTTCGCGCACTCGGTTATTTTTACACCGTTCCATGATTTTAAAAATTTACTGCATTGGCGGATAGCCTGTTCGTGCGAAAACACTTCCTTTATGTCGTCTAACTTCGCGCCGGGAGCCGCCAAAAGCGTATGCGCTATAGGCAGTTTTACGCTGCGGGTAATATAAAAACGGTAGCGGTTCATAAGATCGTAAACTTCGTTAACGGAGCCGGCTGTGCTGTTTTCAAGCGGCACAACGCCGTAGCGGCACAAGCCGCCTTCCACTGCCTGAAAAACGCCTTCAAAGCTGGTAAAGTAAGTGATGTCCGCGGGAGAAAATAATTTATCGCAGGCGGCTTGCGAATACGCGCCTTCCACACCCTGACAAGCGACCGTTGCGCGCGGCGGAAAAGCTTCAAGTTTTTGCGCAACCGCGTCGTTAATCAGTTTTATTACGGACGAATCGTAATGGCTGCTGAATGTTTTTTGATGACTTCTGGCAATCTCAAACAAGGACGAAAACAAAACTTTGACATAGCCTGAAAGTTCCGGTTTCGCCTTTTCGCAAAGACGGTACAGAATTTTACGCTCGCGTTCCGTATCCATGGCGGGCAGTGAAAGTTCTTCCTTGCTTTCCCCTATTTTTTGCGAAAGCTCCATGCGTTGTTCAAACAGCTTCAGTATCTGGTCGTCAATGCCGTCTACTTCCTGATTCAGTTTATCAATATCCATGATTTCCTCGCTTTATTTTTTCTTATTTACAACTTCTAAAATTTTCTTAACGTCACCCGCCAAAGAAGCGAAAGCGTCCGGCGTAATAGACTGCGGTCCATCGCATAACGCGTGGGCGGGGTCGTTGTGTACTTCAATGATTAATCCGTCCGCGCCTGCCGCCGCCGCCGCCATAGAAAGCGGATACACAAGAGCCGCGTCTCCCGCGGCGTGGCTTGGGTCAATGATTACCGGAAGATGAGTTAAACGTTTAAGCATCGGTATGGCTGAAATATCAAGAGTGTTGCGCGTTGAGGTTTCAAACGTGCGGATACCGCGCTCGCATAAAATGATATGTTCGTTTCCACCCGACATGATATATTCCGCGCTCATTAAAAGTTCTTCCAGAGTATTGGCAAGCCCGCGCTTTAACAGGATTGGTTTGTTAGTCGCTCCCAATTCTTTTAAAAGTTCAAAGTTCTGCATATTTCGCGCGCCAACTTGAATTACATCGATCTTCTCGAACATGGGCAGATGATTGGCGTTCATTATCTCGCTGACAATCGGCATGCCTGTTTGTTCTTTCGCTTGCAGTAAATATTCAATGCCTTCGTCGCGCAGTCCCTGAAACGAGTAGGGGGAAGTGCGGGGTTTAAACGCTCCGCCGCGCAAAAGATTCGCTCCCGCCTGTTTTACCTGCTTCGCGATTCCGCATATTTGTTCGTTTGATTCCACTGAGCAGGGACCGGCGATAAACTGAAAATTGCCGCCGCCGATTTTATAACCGCCCATGTCCACAACGGTATCGTCCGTGTGAAACTTGCGGTTGGCTTTTTTGTACGGCTCGCTGATCCGCTGTACGCGCTCTACAATTTCCATACCGCCGACAAGTTCCGCGTTAAGATTGTGCGTGTCGCCAATCAACCCAAGAACAGTTTGAAACATGCCGCGGTTTATCTTGACGCGCAGTCCCTGGTTTTCCAGCCACGAGACAAGATTTTCTACGCTCTTTTCGTTCGCGTCTTTTTTAATAACAACAATCATAATAACCCTTTAACTAATTATAGTTTATTATACCTGAGAGTTTAAAACAATCATTCCCATTCTATCGTAGCCGGAGGTTTCGACGTAATATCGTAAACAACCCTGCTTGCGGACGGTATCTCGCTTGTGATCCGCGATGAAATACGGCTTAGAATCTTGTGGGGCAGGGGAGCGTATTCGCATGTCATAAAGTCGTCGGTCTTTACGGCTCTTAGGGCGATTACATAGTCGTATGTCCTGTCGTCCCCTTTAACGCCTACCGATCGGGTATTGGTAAGTACGCAAAAATATTGATCGGGTCTGCGTTTCATTTTGTCCAATTCTTCGCGCAGGATTGCGTCGGCTTTTCGCAGAACGTCAAGCTTTTCTTCCGTGATTTCGCCCATGACGCGGATAGCAAGCCCCGGTCCGGGGAACGGCTGGCGGTTTACAAGCGATGAGGGCAAGTCCAATTTTTTACCAAGTACGCGAACCTCGTCCTTAAAAAGCCCTGACAGCGGTTCCACAACATCGATAAAGTTGAGTCCTTGCGGAAGCCCGCCGACATTGTGATGGCTCTTGATAACCGCGCCGTGCTTACCGCCTGATTCCACTACGTCGGGGTAAATTGTTCCCTGCGCCAAAAATGGGATGTCGCCTAACTTTGCGGACTCGTCCTCAAATACACGGATAAATTCTTCGCCGATTATTTTACGTTTTGCCTCCGGCTCCGACACTCCCTTTAATTTTGAAAGAAAGCGCTCTTTTGCGTTAACGCGAATAAAGCGAAGTTTCCTTTTGGAAAAAACTTTTTCTATTTCATCACCTTCGTTTAAACGCATAAGACCGTGGTCTACAAAGATACAGGTTAGCTGTCCCGGTATCGCCTTGGATAAAAGACTTGCGCATACGGAAGAATCTACGCCGCCGGACAGAGCGAGCAGAACTTTTTTTTCGCCGACTTTTTTTCGCACTTTTTTCGCCTGAGTATCAATATAATTATCCAGTCTGTAATCGCCTTTTGCGCCGCAAATATCGAATAAAAACCGACTGATGATTTTTTTTCCGCCTTTAGTGTGTTTTGTCTCCGGGTGGAATTGCGTATTGTAAAGTTTTTTTGCGGGGTTTTCGCAGGCGGCAATACAGGAAGAAGTTTTTGCCGTTATATAAAAACCTTCCGGCATTCGCGTAACGGAGTCTCCGTGGCTCATAAGCGCGGTAAACGGATTTTTTACGTCGTTTAACAACTTTGATTTTCTGACAGGAGTTACCGGAACCCGCCCGTATTCGCCGACATCGCCCGATTCAACTTTGCCGCCGAGCGTATAACACATCAAGTGCATTCCGTAGCAAATACCCAGGATTGGAATACCCAATGAAAATATTCCCGGGTCGCACTTGGGAGAGTCCGCCTTGTATACGCTGTTAGGTCCGCCTGTTAAAATAATGCCGATTGGGTCTAACCGTTTTACCTCGGCGGCGGATAAATTACCGGGTTTAATCTCGGAATAAACCGACAGTTTCCTTACAGACCCTGCGATAAGCTCTTTATATTGACCGCCGAAATCCAGCACAAGTACAAGTTCGCTCATTGATAAACTCCTGCTTCTACTATATCACCTGTAAAAAACAATGTTAAGGCTTAAATTTGCTTATTTGAATATTGGGAATAAAACCGTAATGTTTTTCATTTGCTGTCAGTAAAATTTCGCGGTATTCCAGCGCAGTTGATGCGATAATAGCGTCGCCTAGTTCCATTGAATGATTCAAACAGTAATCTTCAACATAAAACATCGCCCTGTTTGATATACTCTCGTTAATTTGTATTATTTCTATTGACCAGTTTTTTAAATATTTTTGTAAAGTACGATATTCTTTTTTATCCCTTAATCCCTGTAGTAATTCCATGTAATTTATTACTGAAATCTTAAAAGGGATATTAGCAGTTATTACTTTTTGAGCGTTTTTATTACCGCGCAAATACCAGATCAAAACATCCGTGTCAATTATCAAAATTTTCTGCCTTTTCTTATGTTTCTTACAAATTGTTCTACATTAGCGGTGTCTTTTCTATCTTTCCAAATTCCAAAAAGTTCGTTTTCAGGCTCCCGTGAAACAGGAACCCTTCCGGCTTTAATAGGGATAATCTTTGCGCGAGGTTTTCCTCTGTAGGTTACGGTAATTTCCTGACCATTGGAAACTTGAGAAATAATCCTTCCGGATTCTGTTCTTAATTGTTTCGTTGTGATTTCCATAAGATCCTCTTAATCAAGTATACACTATAAGTGTACACTTGGGTTTACCAAAAGTCAAGCGGCGGTTTGATTTATAAAAAAAGGACGAACCTTGCGGATCGTCCTTTTAATGAGCGCGGCTAATTGCCGCAGATTTTTAATTAGAAGGTCTTGTACTACTTGTGCTGTACACCATGGCGAAAGTACCGGTCTTACCGATTCCTGAGGTTCCTGATGTCCCTATCACCTTCAGTTTAACTGTACCAGTTTGACCGGCGGTAAACGATTGAGGTGAATACCAAGCGGAAAATGTCTGAGTAATAACTTGTGTACCATTACTGTAATATGCGTTAAACGCAGCATACAATGTTTTAGTACCATCACCACTACTTCTAGAATTACTCCAGACATAGTATGTAGTTCCGCTGGTAACGTCGAACGAGTACCAAATTTCATCATCAGGAGTGGTAGGGGTTATTTCGTTATCATCCCATATGTTTTCGGTCAACTGGATCGGGTTACCCTCGCCGCCGATTAACGTACTGCGCCATCTGGCGTACAGAGTGGTATTACTGTTAATCCAATAAGAAGCACCCGTGCTGTAATTAGTTCCTCTACCGTCAGTATGAGTATTCCAGCCGGAAAAATAGTAGTCGCTTTTTGAAAGTCCGCTTCCATCAGGCAGTATTATGTTGGAACCTGAATTATCTGTCATTGAAACAGGAACTATTCCAGTTCCGCCATTACTGTTAAAAGAAACAGTACATGTTCTTGTGTTGTTTGTGCTGTAAACAAGGGCAAAAGTACCGGTACTGCCTTCGCTATATGAAACCGTCTTCAGTTTAACAATACCGTCTTGATTAGCGGTAAACGACTTCGGTATTTTCCAAGCACTATCATTATGATAATCACCTGAAAATATAGATGTACCATCGCTGTAGTACGCAATAACATTAACCCTATACAATGTTTTAGTTTCGTCGCCGTACATCCAATCATTCCACCAGACATAATATTTAGTTCCATTGGTAACATCGAATTTGTACCATATTTCGTCAGAACTTGAAGTAATACTGCCATCTGCCCATACGTCAGTCGTTAACAGGATAGGATTGCCTTCGCCTCCGATTACCGCACTGCCCCATTTGGCGTATAGGGTAACATTGCTGGTAACGGTATAGGAATTGATGTAAATAGTTCCAGTACCTGTAGGATTGTCATTCCAGCCGAGGAAAACATAACCGGTTTTTTGGAGATCGTTTTCATCCGGCAGTATTATGCTGGAACCGGAATCTACCGTCCTTGCAGGAATGGTTCCTGTTCCCCCATTATTGTTAAAGGTAACAATACATGGTTTTATATTGGTTGTATTGTACACAATGGCAAAAGTACCGGTGCTGCCGGAATTGTATGGAATCACTTGCACTGTTACCGTACCTGTTTGATTGGCGGTAAACGATTTCGCAGGATTCCAAGCGGAATCTATTGTTTCTTCTGAAAAAGCGTTTGTTCCATTGTTGTAATACGCGCTAACTTTAACATCTAATGTTTTAGTTCCGTCCCCGTTTTTACTATCATTCCACCAAACATAATATTGAGTTCCATTGGTAACGTCGAATTTGTACCATATTTCTCTATTAGGAGTGCTTGTGGTAATATTGCCATCTGCCCATGTGTTTGGCGTCAGTTGGATCGAATTGAATTGACCGCCGGTTGCTGTACTGCCCCATTTTACATATAGAATAACATTGTCGGTAACGGGAAAAGAAGCGCCCGCGCTGTAAGTGGTTCCTGTACCGTCAGCAAGAGTATTCCAGCCGGCAAAAAGATAACCGTTTTTTGAAAGACCGGTTCCATCGGGTAGTGTTGTACTGGAACCTGAATTTACTGTAACCGGAGCAGGGGCCGTTCCGGTTCCGTCATTATTGTTAAAGGTAACAATACATGGTTTTATATTCGTTGTATTGTATACAATAACAAAAGTACCTGTGTCGCCGGAAGTGTATGGAACTACCTTTATTGTTACCGTGCCGTTTTGATTGGCGGTAAACGATTTCACAGAATTCCAAGCGGAATCTGTTTCTGAAAAAGCATTTGCACCATTACTGTAATACGCGGTAACTTTAACATCCAATGTTTTAGTTCCGTCGCCGTTTTTACTATCATTCCACCAAATATAGTATGGAGTTCCATTAGTAACGTCGAATTTGTACCATACTTCTCTGTTAGGAGTGCTTGAGGTAATATTGCCGTCTGCCCATGTATTTTCGGTCAACTGGTTCGGATTGAATTGACCGCCGCTTACCGTACTACCCCATTTTACATATAGTGTGACATTACTGTTAACGGGATAAGAAGTGCCCGCGTTGTAAGTAGTTCCTGTACCGTCAGCAAGAGTATTCCAGCCGGCGAACTGGTAGTCAGGTTTTGTAAGACCGGTTCCGGTAGGCAGTGTTATGCTTATACCGGAATTTACCGTTATTGAAGCAATTGTTCCGTTTCCGCCATTACTGTTAAAGGTAACAATACATGGTTTTTTATTGTTTGTGCTGTAAACAATGGCAAAAGTCCCGTTATTGTTGGAATAGTATGGAACTACCTTTATTGTTACCGTGCCGGGTTGATCTGCGGTAAACGATCTCGCGTTAGTCCAAGCGGAATCTATTTCTGAAAAAGCAGTTGTATCATTACTGTAATATGCGGAAACTTTAACATCCAATGTTTTGGTTCCGTCGCCGCTGTTATAATCATTCCACCAGACATAGTATTGAGTTCCACCGGTAACATCGAATTTGTACCATACTTCTTTGTAAGGAGTACTTGAAGTAATAACGCCATCGGTCCATGTGTTTTCGTTCAATAAAATAGGATTAAATTCACCGCCGCTTAACGTACTGCCCCATTTTGCGTATAGGGTGACATTGCCGTTAACGATATAAGAATCGCCCGCGCTGTAAGTGGTTCCTGTACCGTCAGCACTAGTATTCCAACCGGCGAACCGGTAGCCGTCTCTTGAAAGACCGCTTCCATCCGGCAGTGTTATGTTTGTACCGGAATTTACTGTAACCGGGTCAGGAACCGTTCCGATTCCGTCGTTAAGGTTAAAAGTAACGGTGTTAGGAATGCCCGGTCTTGTACCGCTCGTGTTGTATACAATAGCAAAAGTGCCGGTATAGCCGTTGTAATATGGAACTACCTTTAATTTTATCTTAGTAGTATAACCGGAGGGGTTAAACGATTGCGCTGTATTCCAAGCTATATCTATATCTTGAAAGAAACCAGTACCGTCGTTAACAATTTGACCACTATCAAAATACGCGGTAACCTTAACATTCAATGTTTTATCGCTGTTGGCGGGATTGTTATATTCTATCCACCAGACATAGAAAGTTTCGTTTGTAAAGTCGAGCGAGTACCAAATTTCTCTGTCAGGAGTACCGGTAGTAATATTGCCATCAGTCCATGTGTTTTCGGTCAAAAGGTTTGGATTGCTTTCGCCGCCTTGCGCTGTACTACCCCATCTGGCATAGAAGGTGATATTATTTTTGATAGGATAGCTTTCATAAGCGTTGTAATACCTTAATGTATTGCCTGAAGTATCATTACCTGAAGAAGAAATATTCCAGCCGATGAATTTGTAGCCGTCTTTTGATAAACCTGTTCCATCCGGCAGTTGTATGTAGGAACCTGAAGTTACCGGATTCTGAGTAGGAGCTGTTCCGGTTCCGCCGTTAATATCAAAAGTAACAATACATGGTTTTGTACCGATCTTATTGTATAAAACAGCGAAAGTGCCGGTATAGCCGCTGTAATATGGAACAACCTTTATTTTTACCGTACCGGTTTGAACTGCGGTAAACGATTTCGCGGTAGTATAAGCGGAATCTGTTTCTAAAAAGGCAGTTGTATTATTGCTGTAATACGCGGTAACTTTAACATTTAATGTTTTAGTTCCGTCGCCTTCTCCGTTGCCGCTGTCATTCCACCAGACATAGTATGTAGTTCCGCTTGTAACGTCGAATGAGTACCAAACTTCTCTGTTAGTAGTGCCGGTAGTAATACTGCCGTCAGTCCATGTGTTTTCGATCAACTCGAATGGGTTTGCTTGAGTTCCGCCGCCTGAAAGACTGCTGTTCCAGATAGCATACAGAGTAGTACCGCCGGTAACGGGATAAGAAGCGCTCGCGCCGTAAGTAGTTCCCGTACCTGAAGAATTGGTATTCCAGCCGCCAAAAGTGTAATCGATTTTAGAAAAACCGCTTCCATCGGGTAGTGTTATGCTTGTACCGGAATGTACCGTTATTGGAGCAATTGTTCCGATTCCGCCGTTACTGTCAAATGTAACGGTGTAAGAGGGAGTAGAAGATGTTGGTGTTGCCAAAACATATGCAGATTGAGAGCTTTCCCCCTTAATATTGTAGGCTGATACCTTGTAATAATAAGTGGTACCTGTGGTTAATCCGGAGTCTGTATAAGAGGTGGAAGTCGTGTCTCTTATTTGTGTATATGTACCGGAAGCGCTTGTATTTCTATACACGTAATATCCGCTGGCTCCTGTTACCGCAGACCAGCTTATTTTAATACTGGTTGAAGATTGCACAGAAGCATTTACGCCTGTCGGTGCGGCTGGTTTTGTATCGGTTCCGCCGCTGATAACTTTGTAATAAGTTTCATTACCGTTACCAAAATCTACAGTAATGTAAGGAGGATAATCATCGTTAAAATAATAACCTGTATAATTTTTTGTTTTGGGACGAGTTTCTTTGAACTTTATATCTTTGTTTCCGTCAAAAGTATATGTCCCGCTGCTGGCGCCATTATCAAACGAATAATTCGTACCTGTAAATGTAATTATCTTTTCAGGATTTTTTTTATTACTCCATGATGTTCCATCCAGAATACCGACGCCGTGGTCGCTATCGTCAAAGAAACCGCCGCCGCCAAGTATACCATTACTGCCGGGGTCTATAAAAGAACCGCTGCATGCGGTACACATCAACAGAACAGCCGTTGTTAAGATAAAAAACACTTTTCTTTTTTTCATACATCCTCCACATAAGCCGCGTGAGCGGCGATTTTTATCAATTAAAATAAATTATTACGGTACTCGTTCGTATGTTCCTTTAAAATCTCCCATATAAGCGCTTGTAGGCTCGGAAAGAGTCATACTTGTATCTGAGTTAAATGTTAACGTTATATTATCCGAACTACCTCCGCCGAAATTTATGATGGTAGTATAGGCATTACTGATAATAGAGAAAGATTTTGATGAAACTTCATTATTCGAACTAGTAATACTAACTCTAATTCCGGAAAAATCTAATTGCCTAGTAGTTCCGGTGGATTTTGCCCATTTCCCTGTTCCTGCCCTAAGTTTTGCCAATATTAAAGCATTGAGGTTTTCCCAAATGGCATAAAAGGTGACATTGTCGTTAACAGTATAAGAAGTGTCCCCGCTGTAAAATATTCCCATACCTGAAGAATTGGTATTCCAACCAACGAAATTGGAATCGCTTTTTGAAAACTCGCTTCCATCGGGCAGTATTATGCTGGTACCGGAATTTACCGTGATTGGAGCAATTGTTCCTGTTCCGCCGTTACTGTTAAAAGTAATGGTGTAAGTGTTACCACTGCCGGTTTCGTCGCCTGTTACTGTTATGGTATCGGTACCCCAGCTTGCTACAGAAAATTTATATCCGGCTATATTTTTCAGAGTAACTTTTACAGTACCGGATTTAAGCACATTACAATTTTTTATATTAATACTAACACCGGTAGTATCTAATGTACCAAGAGAAATAACGTTATTTGGAGTTAAAACAATATCAGTAAGCTTTACAGCGCTTAGTATAGATTTTGTCTGTTCATGATTTATACTGCCAAAGACAATTTCCAAACTTTTCTGAAAATCACTCCAAGAAGCGTCATAAGTTGCGTTTTTGCCGCCGCCGCCGATTCCGCCTCCTCCTCCGATTCCGCCGCCGTTATTGTGATCGTGACTGCCGTTGTCTGAGGAACCGCTTCCGCCGGTCGCTTCCAGCGCGCCTGGATCTATATAAGAACCGCTGCACGCGCCTGCAATCAACAGAACAATCGTTGTTAAACTAAAAATAATTTTTTTAACACTCATAGTTTCTCCGTCAATTAAAATACAAATCCAAGACGCAGTCCGCCGTTCCAACCCAGAGGCGTCGGAATGCTAAGACCAAAAAACGCTCCCATTATAGAAGATTTTGACAAGACATAAGCCAGAGATGGTTCAAGATACATTTTATTGTTGATTATCAATTTGTATCCTGTCTTAAGCGATATGGTCAGTCCGGAAAAAGCGCCGTCTTCAGGACTGGTGGAATTATCTATTGAAAGCAAGTTAAAACCAATCGTTGTGCCTAGGAAAAACTTTTCAAAGTTTGACGACATGGGATAATAACGTCCCTCGCCGGCAATGCTGAAATAATTGCCGGTACTGCCGTCGAAATTCATAAAATAAAGATCGAGGTCTGCGCCAATGCTAAAATGGGGAGCGATAAGCCGCTCATAATCTGCGGAAATGATAAAGAACGAGAAATTATTATCAGTGTCGGTAGCGATGAATCCTTTGAACAGTTGGAATAAATCCAATCCAAAAGAATTGTTTTTCGGCGCTTCCACCGGAGTTGTCGGTGCGGGCGCGGGTGCGGGCGCAGGAGTCGCCGGTCTTTGTTGTTGGGCAAAAGCCGCGCTCATAATTACGCAAGCCAATACCAAGGTGCACAAGATTTTCTTCATTTTCATCCTCCTCAAGATGTGTGCAATTCGGCAAATCCGAATTACTTGCGGTTTTGGGTTATAACCAAAACCGCTGTTTTGATGTATAACGCCTGTCGGCATATAAAAAACCCATACGGGTATTTTTTACAAGAGAAAAAATAGATTTTGTTGTGTAAAAAGCGCTTTTATATCCGCTAGAATGATTGGGGGGGGGGGGGGGGGTACTATATAGTGATTAGCGCGAGAAATTGATAATTTTATGTTTTTTGCGAACATATTAATATTGTTGTATTTTTAAACGAATTTGTCAATAGTTAGTATACATATTATTCTTAAAGTTCGTAAAAATTTGCAAAAAAACCGATTATATTTCAACCGTTCCATCAAAAACTTTAATACAATTGCCGGTCATGTAGACCGTTTCGTCGGTATAATGGATAAATAAATCGCCGCCGGGCAGACGTACTTTAATATCGGTGTTTTTGTCGCAGTATCCGTTCAGTACCGCGGCTACCGCGCTGGCGCAGGCGGCGCTCCCGCTTGCCTGTGTCTCGCCGCTTCCGCGTTCCCATATACGGAGTTTTAAATGGTTCTTGTCCATCACTTTTACAAATTCAACGTTTACGCGGTCCGGAAACAGCGGATCATTTTCAAATAGGGGACCTATTTTGCTCAAATCAAGATCGTCAATTTTATCACAGAAGACTACGGCGTGAGGGTTGCCCATGGAAACGCAGGTAATTTCGTATCCTTCGTTGTCAATGACTACTTTTCTGTTAATTACATTTTCACCCGTTAATTTGACGGGGATTTTTTCGGGGCGCAATTCCGCGCGTCCCATGTCAACTTTTACGGACGATACTACGCCGTTACGAGTGGAAAGATAAAGCTTTTTTACGCCGCTCTTTGTCTCAATTTGCATATCGTGTTTTTTTACAATATTGTTATCGAACAAATATTTTGCGACACAGCGAATAGCGTTCCCGCTGATACTGCCCTCACTGCCGTCAACATTGAACATGCGCATTTTCGCGTCCGCGGTATTGGACGGCAGTATCAGCACAACGCCGTCGCCGCCGACTCCCGCGTGCCTGTCGGATAAAAACACGGAAAGCGATTCAGGCGATTCTATTTCCTTATCAAAGCAGTTAAAGTAAATATAATCATTGCCGCAAGTGTGCATTTTTGTAAATGAAAGTTTAATGCGCTCCTCTCTAAGACGGTTAATGTCGATTAGTTCCGTACTTATTTCGCTGTAACCGGAAAGCAAACCGTCCGCAAGCGCGTTGGCGGTATCAATTGAAGTTAAGCACGGTACGCCGAGGGAGCAGGCTTTTCTGCGGAGTTTTACGTCGTCTAACGCGGGGTCTCTGCCTTTTTCCGATGTGGAGATGATATAACTTATTTTCCCGCCCGCCAAAAGGGTTTCCGTGTTGACTTCCTTGTTATCTGTTATTTTATCGATAGGTTGAACGTTCAAACCTTTTTCCGCAAGATAGCGGGCTGTTCCGCGCGTCGCGTGAAGCAAAAATCCGCACTGCGCGAATTTCTTCGCTACGTCGGTAATTTCCGCCTTGTCGCCGTCCCGCACGGTTATAAGCACGCCGCCCTTCCTTTTCATTTTGTAGCCGGCGGCGACAAGTCCCTTGTATAGCGATTCTTCAAAATTTTTCCCAATGCCCAAAACTTCCCCGGTGGATTTCATTTCCGGTCCTAAATGTGTATCCACTCCGGCAAGTTTTTCAAAAGAGAAGACGGGCACTTTAACCGCGATATAGGGTGGTATTCTTCCAAAGCCGGATATATACCCCAAAGAGGAAAGCGTCTGTCCCGCGCTTATTTTTGTGGCAAGTTCGCACATGGGAATTCCCGTAACTTTGCTAAGGTACGGAACGGTGCGGGACGCGCGGGGGTTTACCTCGATAACATAAATATCGTTCTCATAAAAAACATATTGAATATTTACAAGCCCTTTAACTTTTAACGCCATGCACAACTTTTGCGTAACGTCGAATATTTTTTCCGACAGCGCGTCGTCTATGTTAAGCGACGGATACACGGCGATACTGTCTCCGGAATGGATTCCCGTGCGCTCAATGTGTTCCATTATGCCGGGAATAAATACGTCTTTTCCGTCGCAGAGGGCATCGACTTCTATTTCCATTCCTTCAAGGTACTTGTCTATCAGCACAGGGTTTTCCTGTTTTGAGCGCAGGATAATTTCCATATACTCGCGGATATCGTCCGGTGAGAACGCGATGATCATATTCTGTCCGCCCAGCACATAGGACGGGCGCATAAGCACGGGAAAGCCTAATTTTTCTGCGGCGTCCAGCGCCTCCGCTTCCGTCATAATGCCGAATCCTTTGGGGCGTTTAATTTGCAGTTGTTCAAGCAGTACGTCAAAACGCTGTCTGTCCTCGCAGATGTCTATGCTGTCCGCCGAAGTGCCTATGATATTTACGCCGCGCTCGTGGAGTTTTTTTGTAAGTTTAATCGCCGTGCCGCCGCCGAACGCCACGATGACACCTAACGGCTTTTCAATGTCGATTATGCTCATTACATCGTCAATGCACAGCGGCTCAAAATAGAGTCTGTCGGCGGTGTCAAAGTCGGTGGATACGGTTTCGGGGTTATTGTTAATTACGATGACTTCGTATCCCATGCTTTTAAGCGTCCATACGCAATGAACGCAGGCGTAGTCAAATTCGATACCCTGTCCAATGCGGATTGGTCCCGAGCCAAGCACGACAATTCGCTGTTTACTGCTTTTTTGAATGAACGGCAGGGCTTCGTTTTCCGTTCCGTTCTGAATAGAGTAGAAATACGGCGTTTTTGCCTCAAATTCGCCGCCGCAGGTATCTACCATCTTATATATTAATTGGGTATTTGCAGTCATAGCTATTTATATCATATTACGGGGCTTTATTCCATAAGAACCGAGCAGGTCAAATTTTGCTTTTTTCGACGCTTCGACGCTTCGACAAGCTCAGCGTCCACATTCTTCGCTATGGTCTGGTATTACTCATGCTGTACACTATAGCGAATGTGCCGGTATTGCCGCTGGTTAACGGTTCCACTTTCAGTTTTACCGTATAGTTTGAATTAGCCTTAAAACTTTTCGGTGAGTTCCATGCGGCGTCTACACCGGAAAAATTAATATTCGCTATAGATGAACCGTCTAAATACGCGCTGACTTTAACATCCAATGTTTTAGAGCTATCGCCATTGTAGCTGTCATTCCACCAGACGTAATATGTTTCCCCGCTGGTAACAATGAACGAGTACCAGATTGCGTTTCCGGAGGTAGTTGAAGTAATATTGCCATCGATCCATGTGTCTGCGGTCAGCGGGATAGGATCCGCCTCAGCGCCGGTACTGGGAGCAGTAGACGACGCATTGAACGTTATCTTGTATGTGCCGCTGTAGGAAGAATTGTATGGCGTTATATTTATATAGTAATCCTGTCCGACAGTTAAAGTTTGACTTATGTAGGCGCGGCTGGTGGATAATTCTGTCCGATTTCCAACCTTATTGCCGCCGTTATCATACAGTTGAATCCATATACGATCCAGTGTGCCGTACCTTATGTGTATGTACTGTGTTTCGGCGGTTGCTGTAAATTTGAACCACTGCTCGCCGCTTAATATGTTATTATTATCGTTTGCCCAGATATTGGCAGTAAGTTTGATTGCGTTGGTTATAATAGGAGGTTCTGTTGCGGACGCATTGAATGTTATCTTATATGAGACGCTGGTAACGTTATCGTAAGCATTGCTTCGCCTTACCCTTATATAGTACTCTTGCCCGTCGGTTAAAGACCGGGATACGGATTTTTTTTCATTGCCTTTAAATGATACCTCATTTGTAAATAATGGATTGTTGCCGCTATCATACATTTGAACATACAAACTAGTCGACGCAGTAAAATTGATATATATGTACTGTGTATTGTTGGTTGCCGTGAACTTGAACCACTGCTCGCCGCCTAAGTTGGGAATATAGCCGTCAACCCAGACACCGGCAGAAAGTTGGATAGAGTTGGACATTTCGTTTCCGGGAGTGCTTGAAGACGAACTGAACGTTATCTGGTAATTGCCGCTGCCGGAGTATGGCGTAACCTGTATATAGTACACCTGCCCCGTGTTTAAAGAAGACCGGGAAATACTGGTATACTTGTTAGAACTATATTCTAAATGTGACTGGTTTCCGACCGTATTGCCGCTGCTGTCATACACTTGAACATTCAGATTACTCAACGTGCCAAAGCTTACATGTATGTACTGTAAAGTTTTTGTCGCGGTGAACTTGAACCACTGCTCGCCGCTTGACGTTGGAATACTGCCGTCAGCCCAAACTCTGTCAGAAAGCGAGGTTACGTTAGTTGGCAGGGGCGCTGTCGTGGACGTATTGAACGTTATCTGGTAATTGACGCCGCTGGAGCCGGAGTATGGCGTAACCTTTATATAGTACATCTGTCCTATAGTTAAAGAAGATCGGGAGATATATTTGATACTGCTGCCTAACGCAGTCTGGTCTCCAAACGTAACGCCGTTACTATCATACAATTGAACATTCATACTATTCGCTGTGCTGAATCTGACATGTATATAATGTGTATCGGCTGTTGCAATGAACTTGAACCACTGTGTACTGACGAATGATGTGTTATTAGCCCAAACATCGGCGGTAAGTTGAACCGGAAGAGAAGGTACATAATATGACGTATAGAACATTATCTGGTAAGCGCCGCTGCCTGAATTCGGCGTAACCTTTATATAGTACTCCTGTCCTATAGTTAAAGACCGAGAGATGTTTTTGGTATTGCTACTTAAAACAGCCTTGTCTCCGACCGAATAACCGCTGTTGTTATACAATTGAACATTCAGATTACTCAACGTGCCGAAATTGACATGTATGTATTGTGTATCGGCTGTTGCGGTGAATTTAAACCATTGTTCGCCGTTTGTTGCGGGAATATTGCCGTCAACCCATAAACCGGCAACAAGTTGAATTACAACAGGAGGCGCAGTTACAGACGCATTAAACGCTATCTGATAAGCGCCGCTGCCGGAGGATGGCGTAACCTTTATATAGTACACCTGTCCTATAGTTAAAGACCGAGAGATGTTTTTGGTACTGTTGCTTAACGTAGTCCGCTCTCCAACCGCAGCGCCGCTGCTGTTATACACTTGAACATTCAAATATTCCAGCGTGCCGATTTTTACGTGTATGTACTGTGAAGCGTCGGTTGCGGTGAACTTGAACCACTGTTCATCGTTTGATGTGGGAATATTGCCGTCAAACCAGAGACCGGAATTAAGCCAAATTGGAACAATAGGAGCGGTAGACGACGTACTGAACACTATCTGATAAGCGCCGGTGCCTGAGTTCGGCGTAACCTTTATATAGTACACCTGTCCTATAGTTAAAGAAGGACGGGAGATATATTTGTTATCGTTGTTTAAAACGGAACCGCTTCCAACCGTACTGTCGCCGCTGTTGTCATACAGTTGAACAGTTAAAGAACTAATCGCGCCGAAATTGGCATGTATGTAGTGTGTGTCGGCTGTTGCGGTGAATTTGAACCACTGCTCGCCGCTTGATGCGGGAATATTACCGTCAACCCAGAAATTGAGAGTAAGCGCGGTCGCGTTGGATGGCAGTACTGTAGAAGGCGAGGTTGCGGACGCGTTAAACGCTATCCTGTAAGCGCCGCTGCCTGAAGAATTATACGGCGTAACCTTTATATAATACTCCTGCTTATTGGTTAAAGACCGTGAGGTGTTTTTAACGCTGTTATACAGTCTTGTCCGGCTTTCAACCGCGTCGCCTTTACTGTCATACAGTTGAACATTCAGACCGGAATAAGAATCCAGTGTGCCAAAGCCTGTATGTATGTACTGTGTATTGTTGGTTGCTGTGAAGTAGAACCACTGTTCTCCGCTTGATGTGGTAATATTGCCGTCAGTCCATGTACCGGTAGTAAGTTGGATTGGCGGGGACGAGAACTTATTGAACGTTATTCGATAAGCGCCGCCGGAAGAATTATTTGACGTAACCTGTATATAGTACTCCTGCTCCAAAGTTAAAGAAGATTGGAAGGTGTATTTGTTATCGCCGGATAAAAAGGTTCTGCTTCCAACCGTATTACCGTTTTTATCATACAGTTGAACATAAAGATTTTCCAGCGTGCCAAAAACGGCGTGTATGTAGTGTGTGTCGGCCGCCGCGGTGAACTTGAACCACTGTTCGTTGCTTGCAGAGATAAGATTTCCGTTACTCCAAATATTGGGATTAAGCGCGATAGCGTTAGCCGGTATGGGCGCTGTCGCGGACGTATTGAACACTATCCGGTATGTGCCGCTTTCTGAAGAACTATATGACGATACCTTTACATAATACTGCCCGCCGGTTAAAGACCATGAGGTGTTTTTGGCAGAATTATATAGCCATGTCTGGCTTCCAACCGAAATACCGCTATTGTCATACAGTTGAACATAAAGATTTTCCAGCGTGCCAAAAGCGGCGTGTATGTACTGTGTAGTTGCCGCCGCGGTGAATTTAAACCACTGCTCGCCGCTTGATGTGGGAATATTTCCGTCAACCCAGTTATTGGGAGTAAGCGTAGCCGCGTTGGACGGCAGTACGGTTAATATAGAAGACGCAGTTGAAGATGTGTTAAACGCTATCTGGTAAGTGCCGTAATAAGTGTCATTAAAATAAGAATTAGAAGGCGTAACCTTTATATAGTATTCCTGCCCAACAATAGTTAAGTGCCATGTGGTATATTTGTTACCGCTATGTAAAGTCGAACTGAATGAGTTGTCATTGTTGTTGCCGTTGCTGTCATACAGTTGAACATTCATATTTTTCATTGTACCGAAATTGGCATGTATGTAATATTGTATGTCGTCTGTAGCGGTGAATTTAAACCACTGCTCGCTGTTTAATGAGGGAAGATTACCGTCAGCCCATGTATTGGCAGTAAGCGTGGTTACGTTGGCGGGGTTAAAGCTGTTGTTACGGTTGCTAACTTGCGTAAATTCGGAAAAACTTATTGTCTGTTTGGAATTGGAATCGCTGAATGTAACCTGCGTATTACTTCGGTAAAACGAATTACCATTACTGGTATTCAACAAGAGTCCCACATAATATTGACCGTTTCCGTGCCATAAATTGTAATCGCTTTTGTTTATAAGATAAACGGTTACACTGCTGGTTACACCGCTGATATAGCTATTATATATATTATAATTGTATCCAAAACATAACGGCTCTGTATCTTCGTATATGTCGGCAGTTGAAAACAAACCGATCATAATATCTAAATTATTAGATTTTAAATAATAAAAAGAATCCAGATCGTTAATAGAAATCGTATGCCGGAATTCTTGTTGTTTAGCCAAATAAAAATCGCGCATGGCGATAACCAAACGTAAATATGCAGTATCAATAGGATCTGAAAACACTGATAAGTTGTAGGCTGCGCTGTTTGCTTTTGTTATCGCGTCGTTTAAATTGGACATAACGACGGGAATGACCCATGAATCCTTCGGGTCGATGTCCGCTCCATCGGAACTTGTTTGAACTCCTTTTTGGGCGGCTTTTGCATCTTCAATCAGCTTGAGAATTTCTTCTTTGGTGAAGCCGCTCGACTTATTTCCGTCTTTTTTTAACTTAATAAACGCGGTAATTGCCTCGGACAGATCAGTTACCGTGTTGTTCACTGCCGATTGTGAAGTGTCCTCTAGCCAGTCTTGATCGGATGTGACGGCACTAATTTTGTTAAATGCCTTGCTGATTGCTCCCTCAAAGGTGAACATCTCATCTTTAGTAACCCACTTTCTTCCCTGTGCAACTTCTTGCGCGTTTGTTGCTATAACAACTCCCTCTTTTAATGATTCGGCTTCCGTTTTTTTTATTCTCAGCAAGGTTAAATCACTTTTAGTCTTTTTTCCCTCGTCTACAACGCCTCCGCCCCCGCCTCCGCCGCCGGAATGGTTGTCATTGGTCGTGTCATTATCGCATCCGGAAAATAATATTAACGCAGTTAACAGAACAAATAAGAATTTTTTCATCCTATTCCTCCTGAGATATTTAAATTTATATATTGATAGAATAAAATTTTTCCTGTTTTGCGGGGGATAAAATAAAAATAACCCCCAAAGGCTGAGGCGTTTGTCTGTAGATTCGTTGACTTTGTCAACATACTATAAATATATCGTAATATTAATAAAAAAACAATAAAATTCGGTTTATTCCAAAAGAAATTCACACAAAGATTAAAAAAAGGCGAGCCTTTCGACTCGCCTTTTACAAAGCTGATTTTTGCTTTTTTTATTGTGACGGCAGATTATAAGTTTTAGAGTACGCTATTTTGTAAGTGCCGAGGTAGTATGAATCGTATGGCGTTACCTTTATATAGTAGTCCTGCCCTATAAATAAAGTAGTAGGTGCGTAGGAGGAGGAAGAGCTCCATAAATTTTTCTTGTCTCCAACTGTATTGCCGTCGCTGTTATAAAGTTGGATATTCAGACCGTTTATAGAATCCATTGTGACAAAGGTTGCTTGAATGTAAGCATTATCGGTTGCTTTGAATTTAAACCACTGCTCGCCGCCTAATGTTAGATCGCCGTTAACCCATGTATCTGGACTAAGCGTGGTTGCGTCATTTGGCAGGGTTATAGGGGGTACTTTATCGGATGTATTTACCGCTATCTGGTATGTACCGCTGTCGCTGGAGGTAAATGGTGTTATTTTTATATAGTAATCCTGTCCAGTAGTTAAAGACTGGGAAATATATTTGCTATAAGAAGAAAGAAACATCTGATTTCCAACCGTATTGGTATAGTCACTTTCATACAGTTGAATATACATATATTCCAGTGTGCCAAAACTTACATGTATGTAATGTTTATCACTGGTTGCCTTGAATTTGAACCACTGTTCTCCGCTTGATGATGGAATATTACCGTCAGTCCATTTACCTTGAGTAAGTTCGATTGCATTGGATGGTGATGGGACAATGACATCAGGCGCGGTAGATGACGTAGCGAACGCTATCTTGTATGTAAAGTTGTCGGAGTAGCGCGGCGTTAACATTATATAGTACTCTGTTCCAATAGTTAAAGACAGGGAGGCATATTTAGAACTACTCGATATTTCTTCCTTGCTTCCAACCGTAATACCGTTATTATTATATAGTTGAATATACAGATTATTCGGCGTGCCAAAATTGATATGAATGTACTGTGTTTCGGCTGTCGCGAAGAATTTGAACCACTGTTCCCTGATTGAATATGTAATACCGCCGTCAGCCCAAATACCTTCAGTAAGCTTGATAGCATTGGAGGGTAGGTTGATACCGGGCGCTGTCGTAGACGTATTATACGCTATCTTGTATGTGCCGCCGTAATAATTACTGTCCGGCGTTACCTTTATATAGTACACCTGCCCGACAGATAAATTTCTAGACGCGGGTTGCATATTGTTTGTCTCGAAATTTTTTAAGGGTCCAACCTCATCGCCTTCGCTGTCATACACCTGAACATACAGATCTTTCAATGTGCCCAAAATGACATGTATGTACTGATTTTGAGCGGTTGCGGTGAACTTAAACCACTGTTCACCGCTATATGATGTTATGCTTCCGTTAGCGAAAGTATTTTCAGTAAGCTCGGTTACGTTGGCGGGGTTGAAGATACTATTCTGCTTAAAGTTAGAAAAACTTACTGTCGGTTTGGGATTGGAGTTGCTGAATGTAACTTGCGTTTTACTTCGGTAAAGAAATTTATTATCATAGGTATCGAACAGGAGACCCACATAATATTGACCATTTCCGTACCATGGCTCGTCTTCGTCTTCGTCTTCGTCTTTGTTAAGATAAAGATAAACGGTTACATTGCCATTATACAGCTCACCGTAATCAGCATATCCATAAGCTAACGGCTCTGTATCTTCGGAGAAGTTCGCAGTTGAAAACAAACCAACCACTAAATCTACATCGTAAAAAGAAGAATCCAGTCCGGTAATAGTAATCGTGCGCGGTTCTTGGTTGGGTGATGGACCGCCGCCCGCCTCCAACGATTCAAAAGAGTAGATCTTCGTATTCGCTTTTAATTTATCAGCGCCGCTAAACGGGCTGGTGAGCGCCTTGTCTTTGTATAACGGCGCGGATAAGGAATCGGACGCAAGCATCATCTGAGCATAGTTCATTTCATTATCGGTCATGTACAAGCAGAACTCGTCCAGTGTTATCCCATCGGCCGGAATGGTAAATCCTTCTATTTCAGCGGTTAATTCGCCAAATGTATATTCAAAAACATAAAACTCAAAATTGGAAAAGCTGACTGACGGACTGGGAGCGGAATCGCTGAAAGTAATCTTTGATTTACTGATGTAATCTTTTGTCTCGCTTGAAAAGGCAACATAATAGGAACCGCTGCCGGTCCACCGTTTGCTATCCACAAAAGTTTTCAGAACAAAGGTTGCCGTATTGTTGCTTATAGAACCGATTCCGTAAATAAAATTTTCTATGGTGATATTTGCGTTTGTGTTTCTGTTGTTGTTTTCAAATAAAACAATAGTTAACTCCGATTCACTGGTGAAATTATTAAGCCCGGTAATAGTAATCGTGCGCTGCGGCGTACCTGTTCCCCGTTGTTTATACGAATTAACACTATTAAAAGCGGCAAGCAGATCCATATACTTTTCGTCAATGGTAAGGGTGCTGTTTTGCGATTGCGCATTACTTATCGCGCTGTTCAGCGCGGTATACCAGTTGGAAGTAACCCAGTATTCCTGCGGACTGACGTCTGTCCCATCGGTACTTTGTTGAACCTTTGTTTTTGCGTCTTGCGCATCGTCAATCAGGTCATTAAGTTCACTCTGGGTAAAACCGCTTGATTTAGATCCGATTCGTATTGCGCTCTTAAATTTTTCAATTGCGGCAGACAGAGTAGTTACCGCTCTGTCCACTGCCGATTGTTTATCGGCGCTGCGGGCGGTTTTAGCAGTTTCAATTGCCTCTTCAAAAGTTTTCATCACATCAGCGGTAACCCAATCTCTTCCCAAGGCAGCTTTTTCTGCGCTTTCGGCTGTTATTACCCCATCTTTTGCATCTTCCGCTTCTGTAATTTTAGCGTTCAGCGCGGATAGATTAGGCGGTTTGGTACTTTCTCCATTTCCTTTTTTACCATTACCGTCGTCGGTTGTGCCGTTGTCGCATCCCGCGAAGAGAATTAGAGCGGCAAATAGAATGACTAAGAATTTTTTCATTCTTTTCCTCCTGAAATATTTATTTTTTTTGGTTTAAAGAGTAAGGTTTTCCCTATTTTCTTGGGGTACAAAAAATAGCGCTCAAGACCTGAGGCTTTTGTCTGTAGATAAGCTGACTTTGTCAACATGATTAATTATATACCATAATATTAGTAAAAAAAACTAAAAAATTTAAATAAAATATATTGAAAAACAACATTTTACTTTGTGAGAATTCATCTATTTTTCTGTGATATTCTTATATAATCAATAGTTTAGAGAAAAAAATAGAGTTATTATAGTCAAAATGCAGTATTTTTCAACCTATAGAAGGACATTCATAGAGTAAGCGAAGAAGACAAGTGACTATTTCCTATTTCTTTGTTATATTATAAAATGAAGGTGTAAGATAGTTAATAAGTATTTATAAACTTGACCAGATACAGCCCGGTATTCGTGTGATCTTTGGGCGCTAAGTTATCTGTGTCAATATATTTAAAGGAACAAAATTACAAAGGTGAGTAATATGGCTATATATAATATTAGTCTTTTTCAAGATTTAAACAACTTCCATAAAAATTTTCTTACCATAAAGAAAAAAACAAATGAAATTCTTTCAAAGTATGATGATGTGAACTATTTAGATGATCCTTCTGTAGACATTAAAACTATCGCAAAAGAAAACGGCATAGCGGAAATTATACCTGTTCCGCCGCAAGATATTAACTATGAACACGCAATTCTTGATGATACCGATAAAGATAAAATAATAATAAAAGTTAATCAAGATGATAGTGAAGAAGAACAATTATTTTCAACAGCCCATGAAATGGAGCATTTTTTAAAAAAGAAAGCCGATATGCTAAAAAAAGCCGATGTATTTAAAAACTTTGACATAGCAAAAAAGAATTCTATTTTTAAAGAAGCCGATACGTTTAAGAAATCTGACAGACTTAGCGATTTAGCTGCCCGAAGCGGCGGTAATTATAAAGAAGCGGTCAGAATACTGAAAAAAGTAAAAGGGACGGAACTCGTTGCCCAATGTGTATCGGAAACTGTCACAAGAAACTTAGGAAAAAGGGTATCTAAAGATAAAGCCTATATAGAATTAGCAAAGCAGATAATAAAAAACGCGAGTTCTATCCAGAAAAAAAATGAATCTTTTCTTCTAAATGTTATTAACAAGCTTTATGACGAAGAAATAGCTGATTACTTTGCAGCTAATATCCTTGTGCCAACTGAACGGTTTATACTCTGGAAAAACAAATCAAATAAGGTAATTGCAAAAAAATTTAAAGTGCCGGAGGCTTGTATTTCAAAGCGCAGAGAAGAGATTAAGAAAGAATTAAAATTTATAACATCAAAATATCCATTGTATGGTAATGTAATAGAATAAAGCAGACCCATAAACGTATAAACTGATGCACAATTTATTAAAGGGTTATTATTCATGAGGTACGCTAACTTTGCTGACAAAGTTGAACACTATATAAATGAAATCAAAGATAAGTATAAAACAACTTGTGAAAACGACCAAGTACGCCAAGATATTATTAATTACATTATTAACGCTGGAAATAAAAAAGAAGTTTATTTTAATAATTTTATAGATATAATATCGCGGATAAAAAAAGAGTGGGGACATTGTATAATAAACAAAGACCAAAGCCTGCTTGAAAATCCTGTTGGAGCGGGAAAGATTATGTCAATCTTTTATAAGAAAAAAATAGTAGGAAAAATGATAAAAAGAGAACGCTTTGAAATTTGTAAGATTGACGTGGGAGATGAATATTATAGCCGAAGACTGTTAGAAAGATATTAACAAGAAAAATTAATATAGGCTATTTACAGAAAAGCTGGACTTAAAGCTATATAATAAGGAAGTAGTAGTTAAAAATAATTGACATGTAACCTTAGTGCGAGCTTTTTTCAATATTAACCAACCCGTGCAAAAACCAGCGGTCTACCTTGGTAAGATTGTAAAGCTCATCCACGCTAATGCCGCGCTTGATTGCCTCGTACAGAATAAATAACCGCTCGTCGGTGACCGTGTTTAAAAGGGCGCGGATTTCTTCTTCTGATTTTGCGGCTAGGCGGGGCAGGTTTAAGCTGTTAAGCCCTATCTCCGCGCCGCGCACCGCTTTTAAAAGCGCTTCTTCAAAAGTGTCGGCAATCGCCATTACTTCGCCTGTGGCTTTCATCTGTGTGCCGAGTTCTTTTTGCGCGTATACAAATTTGTCAAAGGGCCATTTTGGAAACTTTACCGCCACGTAGTCAAGGGTTGGCTCAAAGGCGGCGAAGGTGTTGCCTGTAACGGCGTTTACAATTTCGTCCAGAGTGTAGCCAATGGCGATTTTTGTCGCGACTTTTGCGATTGGGTATCCTGTCGCCTTGCTCGCGAGAGCCGATGAACGCGAAACGCGCGGGTTTACTTCGATAACCGCGTACTCAAAGCTGTCGGGGTGAAGGGCGAATTGGACGTTACAGCCGCCTTCAACGCCGAGCGCGCAGATGATATTCAACGCGGCGGAGCGGAGCATTTGGTACTCTTTGTCAGCTAACGTAACGCAGGGAGCGATAAC
>Ga0268262_10000253_pt1 | contig 72667 bp, 70 predicted proteins | sample TergutNc150P3_FD_190354 | JGI IMG/M metagenome (GOLD analysis project Ga0268262, IMG submission 190354) | Nasutitermes corniger P3 segment gut microbial community from laboratory colony in Florida, USA - Nc150 P3 (SPAdes) (version 2) | ecosystem: Host-associated > Arthropoda: Insects >...
CACGCCGTCAACGCCGTAAGCGATTGTCGGGGCGTATTTTACGCGGACGCGGGCGTACCCGTGCGCCGCGCCCATATCGGGCAAAGCCGTCCCCATAGCGGTCAGCGAAGCCAAAGCCCCAAACGCCATAAATCCCCCGTTCCCCAATCAGTTTCGCAAGAGCAGCCGCCGTAAACGGTCGGCGCGGTGATGGTCATCATTACCTATCAATATACTAAATGGGCGGTCGGGAGTCAAATTTTAAGAAAAAAACTTACAAATCCCCGTGTCTGGGGGGTATTTGGGGGATCCGATGCCGAAAAAAGGGCGGCGGACAGCCGTTCCCCCCGCACAACTTTTTTTGGCGGCGCCCCAGTCCATAATATATATTACAAGTACCCAAATCAATGTGGGCAATGAAAAAGGATTAGCTAACGAATATGACCCGCCGCTCCGCTATATCTCTATTAATACAATTATCATCAATACTACCAATATTAATACTAACGTCTTGTTATGACAATAACGGCAACCGCGCCGCCCGTAAACAGATTTTCTTCCGCATGGACACCGTGATCGAGGCCACAATATCCGTACCGCGCCGCTACAACCCAAAGCCGCTCTGGCACTCAATGGATTCGCTGTTGACGCAATACGAAAAACGCTTCTCGGCTTCCGGGGATTCCTCGGAGATTAATACCGTCAATACACGGACATCAAACTCTCTACCGGTATCAACGCAACTTGGAGAGATGTTGCGGACGGGGCTATGTTACGGCGATACGCTCGGCGGATCGTTTGACATCACCGTGCTGCCACTAAAGGAGCTTTGGGACTTCTGCGAGCAATGCAACAACGACGCCCCGATACCGGATTCCTCCGCGGTGTCCGCCGCGCTCAAATCGGTTAACTACAAAAAAGTCAGGATAAATGATGCCGGCGACAGCCTCTTCTTCGACTCCCTGGAGACCCGTATCGACGTCGGCGGGATCGCGAAAGGGTTTGTCATCAAGCGGCTTGGCGCGTTGATGCGGGATAACGGCGTGGACGGCTTTCTGATCTCGGCCGGCGGCGACATCATCTCCTCCGGCAGCAAGCCCGACGGCTCCCCTTGGCGCGTAGGCGTCCGCCACCCTCGCAATCCTGCGGAGCTGGTCGCCGCGATACCGCTTCAGTCCGGCGTTGTGTTCACCAGCGGCGACTACGAACGCGTACGGGTGACGGACGACGGCCGCCGATACCACCACATCTTTGATCCGGCAAGCGGCTTTCCGTGCGGCAGGAACCAGAGCGTGACGATACGGGCGGCGGATCCGGTAAGGGCGGACATACTCTCCACGGGGCTATTCTGCCGGGAGGCCGAGGAGATACTGCGTTTCGTGAACATGCGGACTGACCTGGAATGTCTCGTCGTCGATTCGGCGGGCGGGATATTTCGGTCTTCGGGGTGGTGAATCCCGACCTTACCTAACCCGTCCCCCGATGGAAATATCTTTCATATCCGGGTGATTGGTAGTAATTTCGAACGTCCCCAATACCGGTTCTTTCCCGGTACCCGGCGTATTGATGTCCAATTTGTACATCTTTAACCCGTCGTCTCGCGAGCTGTCCGCCGCCGCGAACGTGTACTTTACTTTCATGGCCGCGTTCGCCGCCCAGCTAGGAACGTTTTGACCGCCTTGCGGCTTGAAGACAATATCGTTCACTTTCAGGTCTTTTTTGGCGGAGGAGAGGAAGAGCGTCTGCTTCGCCGAACCGTCAAAATCTATGTAGTTGTCGGAGACCTTGATCGCCTCTACCGGGGGCGTTACGTTAAACTCGATCATCAGGTGGAGGGTGGGCGAGCCTGCGGCGTTTGAGGTGACGGTGACGCCCCTGCTGTTTTGGCCGGGTCGGAAACCTTTCAAGTTGACCTCCGGCTTGATGAACCCGCTTTTGCCGGGGGCGATGACCGAGTCATACGAGACCACGGTGCAACCGCAACCCGGGCGCACGCTCGTGATCTTGAGCGTCTCGTTGCCGGTGTTCGTGACCTTGAACTGGGCCTTGAGAACCGACCCCTCGGCGGCATCCCCGCCGCTGTAGGTCGTTTTGTCGACCTTGATTTCGGGCGCCGCGAAGACGGCCGCCGCCCCTGCGGTCAGGAGCAGCGCGGAGAGCGTTTTACGAAGCGGTGTCATTTGCTTACCCTTCCGTGTATTGTTACCGGCGGACAAGATCCGCCGTTATTTGGCTGTTTCTGGCGTTTTGAGCGATATCTCCATCGCGAACTCGCCCAGCGACGACTGGATCGGCACCACAATCGTTGGGACGCCGCTGATGGACGCCACCGTGTGGTTCTTGCCGACCACGACCTTGGGCAGGGAGATGGAGAGGTTGAAGTGCGTCAGGTATTGCTTAGCGTTGCCGGCTACGATGTTGACCAGCTCGCCTATGCCGTCGGTCACCTCGTCGCTCATCGTCGCAACCTGTATGCCTAGGAGGGCGCTGACCACCTTGAACGCCACCTCCATCGGGAAGCTGAGACAGATCGACCCAGCCGCCTCGCCGGTCAGACCTATGACCCCCGTCACGTCATAGCTGTGCATCGAGCTGTCCTTCAGGGAGAGCTTGCCAGCCTTGCCTTCAATGTTAAGCATCTTTTTGAGCGTCTCAATAGTTGACATCACAAAAGGATTAACGTACGACACGTCCATATCACGACCCCCACTGTTTTTATTTTTATATACGGACGATTTACCGGTATAACGGCGCATCAGTATAACCATATAATATATATTAACGGCACTTTGATATGCAATTTTTTTTATTTTCTTTAAAAAGTTGGATCCGGGCGCCGGTACCGGTATATCGGGTTCCGGCGGATTGTTAACGAATATTAGCGCATATCGGCACGTATTAGCGTATATTATATGGTACACGCGCGCGTGCCGGTGCACCCGCGGCATACCTAAACCCGTAACCTTCGGAGGTTAGTCCATGCGCAGAATTACCCAGTCAGTACCTATAATTATGATGCTGGCCGCCGCGGCCGCCCTAACCGCCCTTGCCGCCCCCGCCGACCCTGCCCTCGCCCGCTACGAAGCCGAGGCCGCGACCGGCAACAACACCAAAACCGCCGACCTCGCCTCCGCATCCGGCGGCAAGTACGTCAAAATGGAGGAGGGCAGCCTCTCCTTCAACATCACCGCCCCCGCCGCCGGCTTCTACACCGTCTGGATACTCTACTCCCAAACCTACGACGCCTCCAAGACGCAGAACTTCGTCGTAAACGGCGACCTCTACGGGCCGCCCAGCGGAACTATCGGCTTCCCGCAAACCGGAACCAAGGACGGGCCGCCGGTCTTTACGCGCTTAAAGGCGATCGGCAAAGTCAGGTTTAAATCCGGCGCGAACACGTTCGCGATAGCCAAAAGCTGGGGGTACGTGGACATCGACTACATAGAGGTGGGGCCGTACGTCTCCGAACCGTTCACGATCAGCGGATCGCCCGTCACCCCGAACGCGTCGCAGAACGCCCGCAAGGTGTACGGTTTTTTGCGTGACAATTTCCAAAAAAAGGTTATAAGCGGCGTCATGACCAACACGGTGACGCAGACCGACGGCAAGTACACGCCTAACACCCCCGACAATCAGGCGGAGATGGCGCATATAAAGACGGTTTCCGGCAAACTGCCGGCCCTCATGGGTCTCGATTTCATGCACAGCACCGGGAAAAAGGCGGACGACGAGTGGTACACGGGCTATACCAACGGGACGCTGTCGCTGGCCGAGGAGTTCTTTAAGAGGGGCGGCATCCCCATATACTGCTGGCACTGGAGGGATCCGCTCAAGAACGATGAGGAGTTCTACTCGGAAAAGACGAAGTTCGACTTGACCAAAGCGTTTAAGGGCGCCAATTATACGGAGACCAACCTTAACGAGAGCAGCGCCGAGTACAAGGGGATAGTTGCGGACATCGACCGTGTCGCGGGTTACTTGAAAGGGCTTTCCGACAAAGGCATCCCTGTATTGTGGCGGCCGCTGCACGAGGCGGCGGGCGGGTGGTTCTGGTGGGGGCGCGACAAGAAACCCGAACCGTGCCGGGCGCTGTACCGGTTCATGTTCGACAGGATGGTGCGCCACCACGGGCTGAACAACCTTATATGGGTATGGACGACCGAAGAGTCCGGACGAGAGCTTGATTGGTACCCTGGCGACGACGTCGTGGACATAGTGGGGCGCGACTACTACCCTAACCCCGACCAGCGCGCCAAAGAACACGGCTCCCGCGTGGCCTCGTTCGAGAATATCAAAACGATCTTCGGTGCGAAGAAGATCATCGCCCTAAGCGAAAACGGCGCGCTCCCCCACCCCGACAGCCTCGTGGCCGACGGCGCGGAGTGGTCGTGGTTTATGCCGTGGTACGGCGACTTCACAACGGACGTCAATGTTCCGGCGATATGGAAACAAACTATGAACCACAGTTACGTGATAACGCTCGACAAAATGCCGGGGTGGGATAAATACAATGTAACGCCGATATGTAAAATGACGCAGGTCGCGGCAGTGAAATCACGCGTCTCCGTGATTTCCCGCCGCAATTCACTGGAACTAAACGTAAAAGGGATAGATGTGCGTGGCGTGGAACTGTTTGATTTACGCGGTGCGAGAATTGCTGTTTTGAGTAAGGATAAATTGGGCGACGGAAAGCATAATTTCTCCACAAACGGATTGGCGCGTCAGATGTGTTTCGTCAAAATAACCGGAGTTGACAAGAAAATCACAACGCTGTCTGTCAGGATAAATTGATGAAGAAACTAAATGGGCGGAGACGTGTTCCCGCCCTTTTTTGTTGTGTGAATGGTTTATGATTTATATTTCTTCTTACACCTATTACCCCTTAACCCAAAGGATCAACCCTATGCGCAAGCTCTTACTGACTACGGCGGCGGTCGCGGACGTGATTATCTGATAATAGATAACGTTCTACTATTCCATAATCTTGAGTATAAAATCTAGATAATCACCTATATCTGATATCTTTCGCAACGGTATCGGTGCTTTGAACGTTAAGTTATTTTTCCATGTTTCTTTATATCCGGAGCAACAGTCTGCGCAGTCGTCATCGCCGAGATCTTTTAAACAAACTTTCAGCAACATTTTTTTAGCCGGAAAATTGATACTTGTCGCCTTTCCGGAATAAAAATCTTCATTGTCATAACCGATTAACTCAAAATCTGAGTTCCGATACCGAAACGTATATTGCCACCAACCGTACCTGCCATGACCGTAGTGGACGTACAGATTGCCCTTTCTTATCTCAACCGAGAGTTCCGGCGCAAAATATACGCCACCGTCCTCGTTCTCCGACTCGAAACATTGGCGATTTTCCAACACAAGTTTGTAATCGTCGCCGTTCTTAAAGAATATCATGAGACCGCGACTGTTGACATCTACTAGTTCGCTTTTCGGGTCGTCTTCATTGCGGCGCACGATGTTCTTTTTATCGGTCGCCTTGATAACGAGGACATAATCATCCAAACCGTCCCCGTTCAAATCGCCGCGCAATATCCAATCTTTGCCCTCTTCGGAAAAGAGACGATAACCCGCCGGAATCCGCTTGATCAGTTTGGCGCTCACTGCCTTGACGTTGTCCCCCGCCCCGGACTTCCCCGCCGGCTCGGCGCAATATGCCGAACAAACAGCCCCCGCCAATACCGCCATGAATAATGTTATAACCGTTTTCATCCGCATAAAAGGCCTCCTTTTCAGTAATATAGTATATTATCGGGTCAGAAAATAACTTTTTTTTGCGGAATGTTTTTATTATATAATCCCCTTTTTTTGCTGCGGATCGATGTATATTCATTCTGAAACCGCCAATAACGAAAGGATCAACCCAATGCGCAAACTCTTACTGACTACGGCGGCGGTCGCGGCGGCGATTGGATTGGCGATCGCGGGTGAGCCGTCTTTCGGAACTTTCACCGACACAAGTGACGGACAGACGTACAAGACGACGGTAGTTAGCAGTAATTTGTTAATATATTTGATTTTGTCCGTAGCGCAATATATATTATACTTATGATGACCGATGAACAAAAATACGAGTATTGGCTCGACATTGCCGAGTACGACCTTGGAACCGCCGAGGCGATGCTGAACGGCGGACGCTGGCTGTATGTGCTGTTCATGTGCCAACAAGCGATAGAGAAGCTCGTAAAGGGTCTGTACATCCTATATGTAGATGACAACGTCCCGCGCACTCACAACATCAGGGCGCTCATCGAGGCCTTTGAGAATAAACTGCCTCTTGACGTACCGCAGGATAAATACAGCTATTTCGACAAATTAACACAGTACTACCTAAATAATCGTTACCCTGAATATATAAGCAAGTTGAGTTCGCAAGTAAAGGAGTCTGAGGCAAGTTCAATCCTCTCTAAGACAAAGGAGATTTTCGCATGGTTGCTGACTTTGAAGCCGTAATGCAAGCGTCCAAACGCTATGTCGATGATGTGCGGCGGGTAATGCCGGTCGATAAAGCAGTGTTGTTCGGTTCGTATGCCAAAGGCACCGCCGATAAACTCAGCGATGTAGACATCTGCTTTTTTTTGGATAACTACGGCGGTAAACAACGACCGGATATAATAGGCGAGCTATTGCAGCTCACCAGTGGACACAAGGCGTTTTTCGAACCGATAGCGTTTCCCACATCCGAGATTTATAATGATAACCCCTTCGTGAAAGAAATCCTGCGAACAGGACGAGAAATATCATAAACAACTGCTACCCTACACGTTGCGTCGCCGACACCCCATGATTTATATGGGATTTATATACTTTGCTCCGTAAACCGCTCCCCCGCCGCCGTCTTTTCCCTTAGAATCCCTTAAAAATTCGCTTAGAATCCCTCAAAATCCGTCAGAATTCGTCAGAATCCCGCCGAATCCCGTGTTTTCGGGCGGATGCCCGACGCCGGGACTGCAGAATCAAGTAATTAATTCCCATTTATATTACCGCTTACCCCTTAACCCAATGGATAGCCCCAAATCCCCACGAATAAAAAAAGTAAACTTTTTTCACCGCCCCGACACATCCCAAAAATTCATTATCAAATTCTTTAAAATCTTTTAAAATCAACTTCTTTAAAACAAAATTCTTTTTTAGACGGAAGGCTACGCCTTCCATAGATAGTTCGGGGGCTAAACCCCCGAACTTCAATCAACGGCAACGTCAAAAGATTTTGGCTTTGATTGAAAATGCGGGGTTTAGCCCCGCATTTATCTATGAAGCCGAAGGCTTCGTCTAAAAAAGATTTAAAAGATTTTAAGGCTTTAAAGGTACTGCCCTCCATAATTCCTGAAGCCCCCAAAACCATAAAATTTCACATTTTAAGAAAGGGCGGTATGTATGAAAATCAGTACGATCGCATGTTTTGAGCGCCACGGTAAGTGTTTCATTTATATTTAATAAATGCACCTGCAAACCCTGACATTGCAAAACTTCCGCAACCATGAAGCGCTCTCCTTATCGTTCCCTAAGGAAGGAGCGCTCTTTGAAGGCCCAAACGGGGCGGGGAAGACAAACATCCTCGAGGGCATCCATATCCTCTGCACCGGCCGCTCGCAACGCGGCGCGGCGCGGGCTGATATGATCGCCTACGGTCAGGAGGCGGCCTTCGTTTCCGGGGATTTCTGTTTCGACGACGGCGGCGGCGGCGTTACCGTACAAAACGCGGCGCTGGGCTTCTCCCGTGACAAGAAGACGGTGATGAAGATCGACGGGGAGAACGTCGCCTCCTACACGGAGTGGTTCGGGGAACGCCCCGCCGTCTCCTTCGGGGCGGACGACCTAGAATTAGTCTACGGTGCCCCAGAGGCGCGCCGCAAGTTTATGGACATGCTAATCAGCCAAACCGACCGCGCCTATCTTTCGGCGCTCCTCGCCTACCGCCGCGCCATGGCTTGCCGCAACGCGCTCCTAGGCAAAACGAGCGACGCCGCGCAGTTTGAGGTCTACGAGCAGGCGATGACGGAGGCCGCCGTAAAACTCGTCTTCGTCCGCGTGGAGGCGGTACAGAAATTATCAACATTGACAAGCGGCTTTTACGCCGAAATCAGCGGCGGCGCCGAGACCGCCGTCGTGGAGTACGCTCCCAAAATTAAATGCGATATTTTTGACACGAAGGAGTGGCAAAATACATATTTATTATTGCTGGCGGAGCGCCGCGAAAGGGACGCCGAACTCCAGTACACGGCGGCCGGACCGCACCGCGACGACCTGCGGTTCACGCTGGGCGGCAGGGCGGCGAAGGGTCACGCGTCGCAGGGCCAATGCCGCAGTTTCGCCCTCTCCCTGAAACTCGCCTCGGCGCGGTTCATAGAGCAAAAACGCGGCGGCGGTATGGTCTTCCTGGTCGACGACGCCGTCTCGGAACTTGATCCGGAGAGGACGTCTCGGGTCTACCCGCTGCTAGAAGGCAGGGGCCAAGTCTTCATAGCAACGCCCCGCTGCCAAGCGGCGCTGGGCGGGAGGGTGTTACGGTGCGCGGTAGAATCAGGAAAAGTAACGACGGCATGAGCAAAGGCGGTCCGCCGGCGAAAATCGGCAACTTTATAGACGCGATGCTGGAGAGGTGGTTGCCCGGCTTCCACGTCGTCTGTAAAGAATGGGAGGTCGTCGACAAGTGGCACGAGATTGTGATCGGTCGCGTGGCTGAGGTTACGGAGTGTTCGCGTGTGGAGGACGGTGTGTTGCACGTAAGGGTAACGTCGGCGTCGTGGAGGCAGGACCTTACATACCTGAAAGAGGACATCAAAACGGCGATTCAACGGGTTACTGGGTGCGAAACTATTAAGGACATTGTGTTTTATTGAAGCGATTTTTTTGACATCCGGGGGCGGCAAAATATATATTTATATCTTATCAATACACCGTCAATAATCCATCCCAAAAAGGCTTTCTGCAAAATGAGCGACCAGCAATACAACGCAAGCAGTATAACCGCCCTAAAGGGCCTAGACGCCGTCCGTAAGCGCCCCGCCATGTACATCGGCAGCACCGGCTCCCCCGGGCTTCACCACCTTGTCTACGAGGTGGTGGACAACTCGATAGACGAGGCTCTGGCCGGATACTGCACCAGGGTAGACGTTACGATCCACCCCGACAACAGCGTCTCCGTCTTAGACGACGGACGCGGCATCCCCGTGGACTACCACGCCGAGGAGAAGATGTCCGCTCTGCAGCTTGTCTTGACCACCCTCCACGCCGGCGGCAAGTTCAACAACTCCGCCTATAAAGTCTCCGGCGGCCTCCACGGCGTCGGCGTGTCGTGCGTCAACGCGCTGTCGGTCAGCATGATCGCGGAGGTATTCAAAGACGGCACCGCCTACTCCATGGAATTCTGCCGCGGCCTCGCGGTCACCGAACTAAAAACGCTCGGCCCCACCGACAAACGCGGAACAAAGATAACATTTAAACCCGACCCGACCATCTTCGAGACCACGGAGTACAGTTTCGATATCCTATCCAAACGTCTGCGCGAACTCGCGTTTCTCAACAAAGGGATAATCATCAACATAAACGACGAACGCGCCGACGGAAAAAGCCACGAATTCTGTTACCCCGGCGGTCTATCGTCGTTCATAACCTATCTAGACGAGAACAAGACCCCGCTGCACCCCGCCCCGATATGCTTCTCGCAACTGCGGGAAGGCGTGGAGGTCGAAATCGCCATGCAGTACAACGACTCCTACAACGAGAACATCTTCTCATTCGCCAACAACATAAACACCGTAGACGGCGGCACGCACCTATCCGGCTTCAAGACCGCCCTCACTCGCACGGTCAACTCGTACATAGAAGCCAATAATTTGCTCAGCAAGAGCAACAAGGTGGAGATAAAAGGCGAGGATTTACGCGAAGGCCTCACGGCCGTGATCAGCGTGAAGCTCCCGAATCCGCAGTTTGAGGGCCAAACCAAAGGGAAACTCGGCAACTCCGAGATAGCCGGCATAGTGAGCGCGTCGGTAAACGAAATGCTCGGCATGTTTCTGGCCGAGAACCCGGCCGTCGCCAAGAAAATAGCGGAAAAGTGCGTAAACTCCGCGATAGCCCGCGAGGCGGCGCGGAAAGCCCGTATGCTGGCAAGGCGGAAAAACGGCATGGAGAGCGCCGGTCTGCCCGACAAGCTCGCCGACTGCCAAGAGCGCGACCCGTCGAAATGCGAAATATTCCTAGTAGAGGGCGACAGCGCCGGCGGCAGCGCCAAAATGGGCCGCGACCGCACATTCCAAGCCATCCTGCCCCTCAAAGGCAAAATACTGAACGTAGAAAAAGCGCGTATAGACAAAATAATCTCCCACGAGGAGATACAAGTGATGGTGCAAGCCTTCGGAACAGGCTTCGGCAAGTCGGAAGACGACGACGGCTTCAAGATCGAAAAACTGCGCTACGGAAAAATCATCATAATGACCGATGCCGACGTAGACGGCGCGCACATCCGCACGCTTCTGCTGACCTTCCTATTCCGCCACATGCCCGGCCTAGTAGAAAACGGAAACGTCTACATCGCCCAACCCCCCCTCTACAAACTGAAATCCGGCAGAGAGGAGCGCTACGTCTACAGCGACAACGAGAAAGATACCGTGCTGCAAGACTGGGCGGAAAAGAAAAACATCGTCATCCAACGCTACAAAGGCTTAGGAGAGATGAACCCCGAGCAATTAGCCGAAACAACAATGAACCCGGATTCACGGACGCTGTTGCAGGTAAAGCTGGAAGATACAATTGAGGCGGATCGGATTTTCACTATGCTGATGGGTGAAGAGGTCGAGCCGAGGAGGAGGTTTATTGAGGATAATGCGGAGAAGGTGAAGAATTTGGATATTTGAGGACAAGGTGAATACCATATACTATTTTATAAGGAAATCTATATGACCGAAAAGTATGATCTGAACGAGTTGCTTGCGAATCCAAACGCGCCGCTCACCCGCGAGCAATTTGAAAATTTTGACAAATACATGGCCATGACCAACGACGACAAGTCGGCAGGTGACGTAGATATCACCGGCGCTGTTAGGGAGATCGCCGATGAGATGCATACCAACGGTATCTGTTGGTGGCAATAGGGAACGGCCATGGAAACGTTTAATTCCGAAAATTGGTTCCCCGCAATTAAACAAGCGGCAATGGATGTCTACGGACACCTCGACAAGAGTGTGGTCTCCTATAACGAGGGTATCATAGATGTCATAAAAAAAGAATACCCCGTTCGTTTAGGGATCGTAAAAGGTGAAATATACGGAGATGGCTCCGATGACGTGACGCTCATCGGCAATAGAATCGACCGACACAAGATAACCGCGCTCTATGTCAGGTTATTCTTAGAGAAACCTATTTTTACCGTCAATTACAAAAACAATGAACAGTTTCCGTCTGTTACGCATATTTTGGCTAATGAAATATTCTGTTTCAATATAATATGAGCGATTCTTTCAAGTTGGTATAACAAAAAAATAGACAAGAAGAAATTTGAGCCTTACGTAAATCCGTTGTTGAAACTATTGTATCACTATAAACAACGTTGCGATTTCCATAAAAATGTTTCGTATATCACCCATACCATAGCTCATTTGATATATTTTATTGAGAGAGATTTTTTTGAATAATTTTGGTGAAGAATTTGGATATTTGATGGGATGATGCGTAAGTATGCTCAATAAATTTATAAAATTCGTTGGAACGAAATTTAGTAACCCCCGTGGAATTACCGGACGACTATTCACAAAATTAATGAATATAATGAATCAAAAACAGTATCGTGCGGTGTTGAATAATATAAATTTAGAACCTAATGATGTTTTATTGGACATTGGTTTTGGTAACGGGTATCTGATACATAAATTATTGAAAAGAAATATCCCGATAAAGATATGCGGGATAGACATATCAAATGATATGGTGAGCAACGTGTCAAAGAAATATAAACGATTTATTGATGATGGTTGTTTAAATGTGGATTTAGAAAATATTGCGAATACCTCTTTTGAAAATGAAACATATAATAAAATATACACGGTAAACACAATGTATTTTTGGAATGAGTTGGAAAAATGTTTTTCCGAGATAAAGAGGATATTAAAACCTAACGGCATATTTTTAAACGCAGTATATACAAGAGAGTTTTTGGATAGAATAATATACACAAAATACGGGTTCAATAAATATTCGATTGACGATGTGATAAAAATCACCGAAGAGAATGGGATGACAATCGTTAAATTGGTAGAAATAAAGAAAAATAACACGTATTGTATAATATCGAAAAATGAAAATAATTGACAAGATTATAGTATATTATTAGCAAAGGACACATAAAAATGCTGACACAAACCGAAAAATTCTCTATATTTGATTTTAGATATATTCCGAATATACAATTGTATCAATTTATTCCCTCAAATTAGTGATCCCTTACGGCTTCTTCCTCTTTGTTACCTTACGAGTAGCGGTAACGCTACGCTTGACCTGCTTCTTTGCACCCTTCTTTGTGGCGGTGGCGGTACTACGCTTGGCAAGTTTCTTTTTTGCGACCGTGCTGCCGGTACTGCGACGCTTGGCCCGCTTCTTGGCGGCCTTTGCTACGGCGCGGCGCCTGTCTATTAGCGTCGCCGTTACATAGGACGTATCAAGCCCCTCGCGTATAACGCGCTGCAACTCTTCCTCCGTTACCACCATCCACGTCGGATTCGGAAAGGCGTGTATCAGGCCGACTTTAACGAAGTCCCGGATGCTACGGCCGGAGAAGCCCAAAAACTCCGCGACTTCGGCCAAGGTGTACACTTTGGGCCCTTTCGCTCTCTTTTTTGCCTTATTTCCGGTTTTAGCGGTCGCCGTTCTCATTATAGCCTCCTTAAATGGTTAATTTGTTCACCTTCAACAAATAATATATATTATGGATACGCCTCCGGTCAAAAAAATTTAATCGCTCAAAAATATCCTGATAGTTATCTTTAGCCACTTGCCGATGCGCTCCTTTTTATAAACTGTTCCGTAAATCAACTTTCCGGCGTCCATCAACCTCGATAGAATCTCATTTTTATCTCGCGGAATATAACCGAGCTTCTTGTCTTTATTGATACTATTCCCCAGCTCCCGTTTACGCTCAGTTAATCGCTCAATCGGATCGCTTACCTCAATATTGTCCGGCCCCACTTTGTCTATCAATAAGAAGATCGTCCGCAACGCCTCAACGTCTTTCAGCAGATCCGCGTATAATGGTGAATTTATGATTTTATTATTCATAATCGGCAACACTCCTCTTGGGCGGCGCTAGTGGTTGGCGACCGCTGACGACCTGCCATATAATATAATTGATGGCAGGGATATTGTGTTGAAAAATAGGCGAGACGCGCCCCGCTCACCCCTATTCCGAGCATAAGGTCTATAGCGACTTAGATTATGCGTAACTCGTTTAAAATCAACGAGTAACAGGTGAGATCGATCACACGGCTACCCAGCCGCCACCGAAGCCGCCATTTCCACGATCAACATTTAGAAGACCTTTCGGGAAGCGCTCAACCCCGCCCGCCCACTTCGAACCACCGACCACCTCAAATTATTTTGCAATAGCTGTAGCGCAGAAATTAATTTAATAGATATATGTAATAAAACAGAGTCCGAGTTTGAACAAAAGACTGTTTAACCCAATCTTATAATCTTAAATAAACAGGAGGTAGTACAATGTATACCCTTGAACCCAACTCTTTAACGTCGTTGCGGGATGTCCTCGGCAGCGAAGGAGCGGATTTTGCCGCAAAAACCTGTAGCGAAAACGCAGAGACGATAAAAGCGTCTTTTCAAAAATTACTTAAGGCGTTTGAGCTAGGTAACATTTATGAGCAACTGCGAACACTGGAGCATATTATATGGCAATACCGCCCCAACGGCCTAGACGGATATAAACATAGGCAACTTCTGACAGAGGCGTTGGAACTTTTAATAAAAGAGTATCATTTATCGGAAGAAGCTAAAACGATTGCGAGTAACGAGTAGCTAAATTTTGGTATTTGTGGGATTGACGTACTGCTTTGCCGGACTTTGTGGTCTAAATATGGCTTGGGGGGCCGATGGGTGGTGGACTTTTGTGGAACAATCTTTCAGTGGTCGCGTCACACACGGCGCAGGAACCGAAGAGATACACCATGTCAATTCCATACACCGGCGTTACCACTTTGTACGACCTCTGAAATTTTGCTGCGCATAAGCATCATGAACCCATAGATTTCTATGTATAGGGTTAGCCGTATCCGGTTGAAGATACTATATGCTAACCACACAATGTAATATACCTTTTTTTAGATAAAAGATCAAATTTTTGCGGAACTAAATTACAGATACAATGGAACGGGGCGGACGGATTGCCGACCGCCCCTGATACCGTCATACCGACCCTACCTCACTCCCACGACCACTGACACTTTCTCTCTCTTGCCGCCATTCGCCTTGACCGTGCCCCTGACCACATACGTTCCCTCCGATACCAAACGACCCTTCGCGTCTCGCAAATCCCACGAACTTACCTTGCGCCTTGTTTGGCTGCCGACAGCGTCGTCTATTACGCGTATCTTCCTGATGACATTGCCCGAAGCGTCATAAATTGACAGCGTCGCGTAGGATACGCGGCTGCCGTTGCGGAAGAAACTTACTTTGCCGGATGATTTACTAACAGGATTCGGACCGGCGGTGAAAACTGCGGTCAGAGGGGTGACGGGGGATATTGACGTGATCTCGGCGGGACGGGCGGAGGGGATTAGGCGGGCGGGGGAGGCTACGGACACCGCTACCGCGTTGATGAAGAAAAATTGTTCGTATGGAGTGCCGACCGCCGTACCGTCAACGATTGTTGCTTTTAACACTACTTGACCCTCAGACATTGCAATGAATACACCGTTGTATATTCCGGCGTTGGTCGTTCCGGCATTTTCTATACTCCACACGATTGTATTTCTTGCGGCGTTTTCGGGGACTACTGTGCCGGTTAACGGAAATTGCTCGCCGACTTTGATGGCACTAGGAATACCGGTGATCTCTGTAACAACGATGTAGTATGTCCATTGGGCATAGATGGTGGCATCTCCGCTTAATGTGTAACCATCTGTAACCTTTTCGCCACTGTTCGCCGCTGTGAACCAACCGTCAAAAGTATAGCCTACGTTTGCCGGAGTAGGTAAAGACACTATACGTCCGCTTTCGCCAATCTTTACGGTCGTAGGAGTTACCGTGCCGCCGGCGGGGTCAAGCGTTACCGTATATACAGACTGCGTCCATTGTGCATAGATAGTTGTATTCGCACTGTATTTTTTGCTTGCTGTTACCTTTTCGCCGTCGGTCTCTGCCGTAAACCAACCGTTGAAAGCGTAGTCGCCTCTTGTCGGTGTGGGCAAAGAAGAAACAAGCGTTGAATCGGCGCGTGTTGTGCCTGATGTGGTGGTTACTGTACCACCGGTGGCATTGAATGTTACTATGAAGATAGGTATCCATTGTGCGTAGATAGTAGTATTCGTACTGTATTTTCTGCTTGTTGTTACTTTTTCACCATCAGTCTCTGCCGTAAACCAACCGTTAAAGATATAATTGTCTCTTGTTGGTGTGGGCAAAGAAGAAGCAAGCGTAGAATCGGCACGATTTGTGCCAAATTCTGTGGTTACTGTACCGCCATTGGCATTGAATGTTATGGTTAAAACCGGTATCCATTTAGCGTAGAGCGTTATGTTTGCTGTTAATGTGTCTGAGCGCCATTGGCTATCGGTATACGTTGTATCTCTATACCAACCGCAAAAAACGTATCCCGATTTTGTGGGGTAAGGTAAGGGATAGGAACTTGGCCGCGGATCTATATCGCTACCACCTTGTGAATTGAACATTAATAAGTAAGTCTGTGGGTTAAATGAAAAATTTTTGAGGTTTGACTCGTTCAAACCGATGATGTCTTTTCTACTTAAATGGTTTTTACTGCAATCCAAATACGTTAGCGGGACATTCGACACGTCCAATGTGATTAATTGGTTGTCAGAGCAATTCAAATCAGTCAGCGCGGTATTTTTCGACACGTCCAATGTGGTTAATTTATTGTCCCAGCAATTCAAACTCCACAGCGCGGTATTCTTCGACACGTCTAACGTGGTTAAACGATTTCTATTGCAATCCAACCACTTCAGTGCGGTATTCTTCGACACGTCTAATGTAGTTAATAGATTGCTCATGCAACTCAAATCAGTCAGCGCGGTATTCTTCGACACGTCTAACGTGGTTAGTCCAATATTATCGCAATACAACCTCTTCAGCGCGGTATTCTTAGTTACGTCTAACGTGGTTAATTGGTTGTCATAGCAACCCAACGTATCCAGCACGGTATTATTCGACACGTCTAACGCAGTTAAATCATTGCGTCCGCAGTTCAACGATTTCAGCGCGATATTCTTCGACACGTCTAACTTGGTTAATCGATTGTAAGAGCAATTCAATTCAGTTAGCGCGATATTCTTTGACACGTCTAACGTTGTTAATTTATACTCGGGGGAAGGATTAGCCCTATAATTACTGCAATTCAATTTTGTCAGTGCAATATTCTTTGACAAATCCAACGTGGTTAATAGATTGTCACTGCAATCCAACTTCGTTAGCGCGGTACTCTTCGACACATCTAACGTGGTGAAGTGATTGAAAACGCAATATAACTCCGTCAGCGCGGTCGCTCCAGACACATTTAGCATGGTTAATTGATTGTTAGAGCAATTCAACCATCGCAGCGCGGTATTTTTCGACACGTCTAACGTGGTTAATTGATTGCGATAGCAACCCAAACTAGTCAGCGCGGTATTCTTCGACACGTCTAACGTGGTTAATTGATTTCTACCGCAATCCAAATTAGTCAGCGCGGTATTCTTCGACACGTCAAGCGCGGTTAATTGATTGAGAGAGCATTCCAACGATGTCAGCACAGTAAAATACTCTATCCCCGAAAGATCTGATATACCCATGCTCGCACCGCCTACATGAACCGAAGTAATGCCGCTCACATCGCTATCAAGTATCGGTACCGGAGCAGTTTTGCCGATCATTTTATACACCGCCGCCCTAAAGATCGGGTCTCTGAACTTCGCCGTAATATCCGTCTGCCCTACCGCCGCCCCCGCCGCGCCGCAAATCACCGCCGCCGCGACCGCCATCCTCGCAATCCATCCCGACCTAGCCCCGAACTTCATAGCCCCCTCCATTTTTTATTATTTAGTGATACCGCCCCGACATCTCATCCCCTACTAATATAATAATTGTCCCCGCCGTCCGCCAAAAAATTTAATCGGTCGGCGGTCAGCGTCCCCAGCAAAAAAGGGCGGAAGGCTCCCGCCCTCCGCCCCGTCCGTACGGCGGTACGACCGTACCGCGCCGCCGATTTACGCCGCCGCGCCTCCTTCCGCGCCGACGCTCTCGAAATCCTCTTCCGTTTCGTCCTCCTCCGCCGCGCTGCCGTGATGGTGGCGGGGTTTCACGGCGTACTTCTTGATGACTTCGTTCAGCCTCTTGATGAACGCGGCGTACGGCGCGTCGCCCTCAAGGATGACGTAGGCGGTGACGAGGTCGCAGATCTTCTTGAACGATCCGTCCACGTCGCGCCGCGCGTCTTTTATGGCTATGCCGCATTTCGCCGCGCTCTCGTCGAAGCGGTCGGTCATCAGACCGTCGAACGCTTGGTTCTCCGCCGCCAACCTGCTCACCCAGTCGGCGATCTTGATTTTGGCGCAGTCGGGCGCGTACTTCCCCCGCAACTCTTGCAGGATGTTGTACACCGCCGACGTCTGCTCCTTAAGCGGTTTTTTGGCGACGTTGCCGTAGGTGTCGAAGACTATTTTCAGCCTTTTCGCCGCCTCTGCGCTCTCCGCGTCGTTGCATTTCAGGTACGCGTGGACGATGTCCGCCATACCGGAGTAGGTGTTGTCGCGCAGTTTGTCCGCGTCGTTGATCTTCTGAGTCAGCGAACTTTTGACGATTTTCTTGAGCGCCTCGTCTTCCAGATTGAAACGCGCGTTCCACTCGTCGAACTGCGGCTTGATTTTGAGCGTCACCGGGTCAAACGCGGTCACCGCGACGCTGAAATCGCGGCAGAACTGGAAGTGCGCGTCGTTGCGCAGGTGATTGGTGTCGAATTTTTTGATGTTCATGCCGATAACCTCCCTTTCGGGGCTGAAAGTTTATATTTTCGCGGATATTTTCCGCATTGCCGCGCCGCCGGAAGTTCCGGCGGGTCGGTTCTGGGCGTAAAAACGGGCGTCGGAAGTTCCGACGGGGCGGTTCTGTCGTGAAAACGGGCGTCGGAAGTTCCGGCGGGTCGGTTCTGGCGTAAAGATGAGCGTCGGAAGTTCCGACGGGTCGGTTCTGGCGTGAAAATGAGCGTCGGAAGTTCCGGCGGGGCGGTTCTGGCGTAAAGATGAGCGTCGGAAGTTCCGACGGGTCAGTTCTGTCGTGAAAACGGGCGTCGGAAGTTCCGGCGTGGCGGTTCTGGGCGTGAAAACGAGCGTCGGAAGTTCCGACGGGGCGGTTCTGAGCGTGAAAACGGGTTTCGTCATACCGCGACGGGTCGAGCCGCCGATAGTAAGAGTTTTTGATGTTACGGGCACGATGAACCCACCTTTGATTGATGATAAATTTATCAGGATATAGTAACGGCGACCCTGTTCCGATACGGCGGCGCGGCGGTATGCGATGACCGGGCGGACAAACAGAGTTTTCAACGATACGCGAAACGCCGCGCTCAATCATATCATAAATTTACCATATAATTTCCTGCCTGTCAACGCTTTTTTTTCATCCGCGCGATTCTCTTTTTTGTCATTTTTTCTAGCAGAATATGCGGTCGGCGTTGTCATTTTGGGAACGGCGTTCGCGTTGTCGCGCGAGAGAGGGTCATCGACATAATGGGACGTGATTATATGGTCAGTTGGATGGTCAAAATTATTCAAGAACGGAGTGTAAAACGGTCTCGCCGACCGTAGCCAAAAAAAGTTATATCAGATCAAGAGTAAATATATTATATTTGTACAATAGATGTTAATACAACAAAAGGGGTGATAATGCCGGATAATATTGAGATTTTTGAGGACAGCGGTTTCACCGATCCTATTGCGGGCGATATGGTTGCGGTGAAGGGCGGGACGTTTATGATGGGTGGTACCGAAGAGCAGGGCAAAGATTGTTTTGATGATGAAAAACATGTTCACAGTGTAACTCTTAGCGATTATTACATCGGTAAGTATCCTGTGACGCAGAGACTATGGAAGCGGGTAATGGCCGGAACCCCTCTTGCCAACCAGTCGGAATTTAAGGGTGATGATTTACCGGTTGAGATGGTAAGTTGGGAAGAAGTTGTCGAAAAGTTTCTGCCTCGGTTAAACGCGCTGACAGGAAAGGTATATCAATTACCGACGGAGGCGGAGTGGGAGTATGCCGCACGTGGCGGGACAAAGAGCAAGCAATATAAGTATGCTGGTAGTAATAACATAGACGAAGTAGCGTGGTATGAGAAGAATAGCCGTAAAAAAACGCATCCTGTTGGGACAAAGAAACCCAATGAACTTGGGATATACGATATGAGCGGAAACGTTTTTGAGTGGGTTAATGATTGGATGGATGATGTAGAAGAATTGGATGGTTATTATTCAGATTTGCAAATAAATCCAATAGGTCCGTCATGGGGTACGGTGCATGTATGTCGTGGTGGCAGTTGGTATTGCGGCGCGGTGAATTGTAGGGTTTCTGCTCGCGCTAGTAATGACACAAACGTCCGTGGTTATGGCCACGGGGTTCGCCTTGTGTTGTCTTCCCGCACCGATGTTACCAACGTTGACGCCGACTATGGTGGGAGCGGTCGTCTTGAGTTACCTTTTCATTAGTTTACAATTTAGGTGTCGCCCGGGGAGGTTAAGGTCACTTTTTATATTGATGACGAGGGGAGTGTGAATAGAAGCGGTAAAGAGGTGAACGGTGGTGTAAACGGTGGTGTAAATGGTGGTGTAAACGGGCTTCGGAAGGCCATTTTGGAACTGATGCTAGCGACGCCGACTATCAGTGCGCAGCGTATAGCCGACACCATTGGCACAACGAAACGCCGCATTGAATCAAATATCAACGTAATGAAAAAAGCCGGGCTTCTTGAACGTATTGGCACTGATAAAAACGGACGTTGGGATGTCATTGTAAACGGTACCTACGGTGGTGCCGATGGTGGTGTAAACGGTGGTGTAAATGGTGGTGTAAATGGTGGTGTAAACGAGTTTCGAAAGGCCATTTTGGAACAAATGCGGGGGGTGCCGACAATAAACGCGCAACGGATAGCCGCCGCCCTTGGCACCACTAAGCGGCGTGTTGAATCGAATATCAACGCGATGAAAAAAGCCGGACTTATTGAACGTGTCGGTAGTGATAAGACCGGGCATTGGGAGGTCCGTACAGGCAATAACATTCCTAAACCGCTCTAAAATACAACACCGCCGAGCACCTACACGGCGGCGGACCGCACGCTGAGCAGTTGTAATTGTTCTTTATGCCGTCCGCTTCCCAGTACGACTTAATCTCAATATGCGGGCGGAGTCCTAGTGCCGATAATACTCCGTCGGCGTTAATCGTTTCGCCGTTTTTCCAAGCTATGGAACTAATTGCTTGGACATCACGCGTGATTAAATCGTTATACGCGGCGAATGTGAGCGCGTGTCCAACACCGTGACGGTGAAACTTATTGTGTACGGCTATTGTTTTCAGTACGCCTATTTTATCGGCGCATTTCACATATTCCGGAAGATTTGCTTGATCAACGTGCAGATAATCGCAAATTTCCGACCGTTTAACGATTTTAGATAAACAGAATCCTACAATGGTTTCGTTTATCAATGCGGCTTTACAGATATGTGAGTCTTTATCGAGTATTTTGTTCATAATATCTTTGTGCTGTAAGAAACCCTCTCCGAGTTCTTTATCGCTTATTGCCACCATTTGAGTTATATGTTCCTCTTTTACATCGACAATAGAATGCGCTTCTATTGGTCTAGCCATTCTTGAACCTCCTAAAATTCCAATATCGGCAATTTACCGTATATTAATATACTTTTATTTTCATAAAAAAGCAAATTTTTTTGTTAGAATGGCCAAAAATCACCGACCCTTGGCAATGGCTCAAACCCTACTTAACAAGGACCGCCTCAATCCGCGGTTAAACGGCCCCATCCTGGCCCCCGCTAGAAAAACCTTCATTCTCGGTCAAAATAAGCCCTCCAAGACCGCCTGACACCCTAATTTCACGGTCAAAATACCCTACCGCGGCCCCGTAACGCCTCGATTCCGAGCGAAACCGTCGGATACCTGCGGCGCGGGTAACACCGGGACCGCCGAGGCTGCCGGTAGGAGTACGCGCCTAAAATAAATGCGTTTTTTTGACATTTGGGGGTGGCAACGTGTATATTTGTAGATAATGCTGAGACGGTAAAGATTTTGGATATCTAATTGGACAGATGATAAGGAAATTACAAGATGAAACAGGAAAAAGACAGTCGCATTACCACTTCAAATGAGTCACTAAGACTTTATTTGATGATTTTTATTACGCTTGGCATCTTCAATTCTATCGAGATATATGTCGTTTGGATATTTATTGAAAAGGGTATGCTGATTACGCATCTTCATATGGTTTTTGTTTTCAGGATATTATTTGTCTTAGTATATACTGCGATTTTGACCGTGATTTTCGGCTTTTTCCGCGAATTCCTGCTGGAAGAACCATTGAGGAAACTCGGCGCGGCGGCGCGGCAAATCGCAAAGAGTGATTTTTCAGTTCGTGTCACTCCGCGACGGAAGGATGGCAAAAAAAATTTTGTCGATGTTTTGTTTGATGATTTTAATACGATGGCAAACGAACTTGCTATCGCAAATGAAAAATTAAAAGCCTTAGCTACGACGGATGAATTGACAAAACTGGATAACAGACGTTCTTTCTTGGAACACATAGATTTAATATGGAAACAAAATCACCGCTTACGTCTTCCTATAACCATACTAATGATAGACGTTGACTATTTTAAAAAATACAACGATTCTTTGGGGCATTTGGAGGGTGACAAGACGCTTGTCGCTGTGGCGCTGTGTCTAAAAAACCACGCTAGAAGGGAAACTGATTTTGTCGCAAGGTTTGGCGGCGAGGAATTTGTTTGCCTCTTACCTTTTATCGAAAAAGATGGCGCGTTGAGCTTTGCAAAAAAGTTGGTGCAAAAGGTTGAAGATATGAAAATACCTCATCCTATGAGCCTACATTCAAAATATGTAACAATAAGCGTAGGTTTGGCAAGCGACGTGCCGAAAGATAATAATTCTTACACACAATTACTGGACGAGGCGGATAAGGCGTTATATTCGGCAAAGGAATCGGGAAGAAATAGAGTTGCGGCGTATGCAAACGAAGCAATAGCCGATTAAGCAGATGTCGCCATTCTTGGCCAAATCAACACACCCGACCCGCCCTGAAACCTTTGTTTATGACCAAAATAGGCCTTCTAACCCACTTGAAGCCAATATTCACGGCCAAATCAGATCGTCCAACCCACTTAGAGCTTATTTTCATGGTCAAATTAGGTCTTATAACCCACTTGAAGCCTGCTTTTACTGCCCAAATCACCCCGTCCGCGACCTGTTACGCCCTAATTTTGGGCGAAATAACCGGGCGTCTGCGGTGTGGGCGGCACCGGGGTTGCCAGATAGGGGGTACGCGCCAAAAATAAATACGATTTTTTTGACATTTGGGGGTGGCAAAATGTATATTTAATATCCTTGGCGTAATGCCGCCAAAAGGGACGCCGAGAAGGTAAAGATTTTGGATATAAGGAGGAAAGCAATGTCGTTATTATTTCGTATTGACAAGAACAATAAATTAACAAAAGCCGAACAGATCGATTTTTCTAAAGAAAAAGAGATTCAAACACTCATTGAAAAGAATCTCGATGTTGTGTTTAATTGCAAATTTATTGCAAAAGAGTTTTTTATCAATTCTGAACATACCGGCAGAATAGATACATTAGCTTTGTCGGAAGACAACGACGCTCCGGTAATTATTGAGTATAAAAAAGTCGCATCTTATGCACTAATACTCCAAAGTTTATCTTATTTATCGCGGATAAAAAAACATAAGGGAGACGTTCAGATAGCAGTGAATAACACTCTTGGAAAACATATTAATATCAACTGGAAAGATGCTCGCATAATATGTATTGCTCCAGAATATCAAAAGTTTGATCTTCCTGCGGTTGAAGAGATGGGAGCAAATATAGAATTGTGGCAGTATAAATACTATGCTACAAACACATTATATCTTGAGGAGATATTTAAGAAAACATCGACATTAATACCCATAGATCTAGATGAGAAAGGTAAAAACCCGGTAATGGTTGTGGCAGGTAAAAAGGCTACACTTGTAAAAAAGACAGCATCTTATACATTTGAGAAACACTTAGACCATTGTGACGAAAACATAAAAGAAATATTTCAAGACTTACAGGATTTTATTCTTGGTATAGATGACTCTGTTGTAGAAATACCAAAGAAATTTTATGTTGCGTATAAGGTTTCACAAAATTTTGTTTGTGTAGAAACAAGAAAAAACAAAATATTATTATTCTTAAAAATCGACCCAATAGAAGCGAAAAATGTTCCGAATGGGAGAGGACGTAATATGAGCAAAATTGGTCATTATGGTACTGGTGATTTAGAAATAACAATAACGAATACAAAAGATTTTGAAGTGTCAAAAAAATATATAAAACGTTCATTTGAGAACATTGGTGGATAATGTATTAAAAATCGACCATTACTGTATTACGGAGATACAATGTCAAAGAAAAAAACAATATTACTAACCAACGACGACGGCTTCCACGCCCGCGGGATCAAGCTCTTGTATGACGCGCTTTCGCCGCATTACGACGTAGTGGCCGCCGCGCCGGAGAAGGAGCAGAGCGGGGTCAGCCACACGTTTACGTTTATGAAGCCGCTCTTCTACCGAGAGGCGGTTGCGGGCTCCGACCAGATGCCGGGGTACATCATAAACGGCTCTCCGGCGGATTGCGTGAAATTCGCTATAAGCAGCCTCATGAAGAAGAAGCCTGACCTTGTGGTTTCCGGCATAAACGACGGCGACAACTCCGGGCTTGCCGCTTTCTACTCCGGCACCGTCTCGGCGGCGAGGGAGGGGGCCTTTTACGGGATACCTAGTTTCGCGTTTTCCATGTTCAATCGGCACAGCCCGTTTATGCCGCTGTACGCGGAGATGGCTCCTATGTTGATAGACGAGATACTGAACACGCCGCACCCGCCGCTTGATATGCGGGTATTTTACAACATAAACTTTCCGGCGTGCGACCCGGCGAACTCTAAGGGGTTCAAGGTTACGTGGCAGAGTATGGCAAATTACGAGGATGAATATAGGAGGATAGAGGACAAGGCGCATCCTGCATACGGCGGCTACAATGTATACGGCGATAGGATGGCAATAGAGGAGTCCGACGCGTTTGATTCCCGTGCGGTAATGAACGGGTACATCGCGGTAACGCCGCTGAATTACGATTCCACGGCGCATTGGATGGTGCCGTTTTTGCGGCAAAGGATTGAGGAGGGAAAAGAGTAAATATGGACGAGATTGCAACGCCGGATACCCCGTCGGAGAAAATTCTGCCGGTTTTCATCGAAGACGAGATGCAGAAGTCGTATCTCGACTACTCCATGAGCATGATAACTTCACGCGCCCTGCCGGACGTGCGGGACGGGCTTAAACCCGTGCACCGCCGCGTCTTGTTCGGCATGGAGGAGCTTAGCTTACAGCACAACAAACCGCCCAAGAAGTGCGCCCGCGTTGTAGGCGACGTCATCGGTAAGTACCACCCGCACGGCGACAGCTCGGTCTACTTCGCGCTGGTGCGTATGGCGCAGGATTTTTCTATGCGCTACCCGATGGTCAACGGGCAGGGGAACTTCGGTTCGATAGACGGCGACCCGCCGGCGGCCATGAGGTATACGGAATGCCGTATGACCGCTTTTGCGGAGGAGATGCTGGCCGATCTCGACAAAGACACCGTGGACTTCACCCCCAACTACGACGACAGCTTGAAAGAGCCGACTGTACTCCCGTCGAAACTGCCCTTCCTCTTGCTTAACGGGACATCCGGTATAGCGGTTGGTATGGCGACCAATATGGCCCCGCACAATTTGCGTGAGATCGCTACCGGTCTGATTATGATGATCGACAATCCGGACGTTACCGTTGATGAATTGATAAGCGTTATCCCCGGCCCCGACTTCCCTACGGGCGGGGTGGTGTTCGGGCGCAGCGGTATCTACGCGGCCTATAGGAGCGGCAAAGGCAAGATGATAATACGCGGCCGCGCCGAGGTGATTAAAAAGGCGAACGACCGCGAGGAGATTATCATTACGGAAATTCCCTATCAGATAAACAAGAGCGTCCTATACCAGAGAATATGCGATCTGGCGCGTAACAAGATCATAGAGGGTATCTCTTTCACGCGGGACGAGTCGGACAGGCGGGGGATGCGCATTGTCATAGGCATAAAGAAGGACGACTTCGGCGAAGCGGTGCTCAACAAACTCTACAAATTCACCGATTTGCAGACGACGTTCGGCATAATAAATCTCGCTCTTGTCAACATGCGTCCGCAGATACTCAGCCTTAAGGAGTTGATGGCCCACTTCTTAGACCATCGCCACAACGTCGTGGTGCGCAGAACGCAGTTTGATCTGAAAAAGGCGCAAGAACGCGCCCACATCCTTGCAGGATTGCGCATTGCGCTTGATCACATAGACGAGATCGTGGCGCTGATTCGCGCCTCATCAACAACAGAAGAAGCCAATGAGAAATTGATGCAGCGCTTCGGGCTAAGCGAAATACAGGCAAAGGCCATCACCGACATGAGGTTGAAGCAGCTCACGGGGCTGGAGCGTGAGAAGATCGAGCAGGAGTATCAAGAATTAGTGAAACTGATAGAGGAGCTAACCGCGATATTGGCTAGCCGCGACCGCCGTATGCAGATCATCAAGGGCGAGCTTGAGGAGATGAGGGAGCGTTACGGCGACGTCAGGCGCACGGAGATAACCGACGCGGTGGGCGACGTTGACATAGAGGACATGATCGCCGAGGAGGACATGGTGATCACTATGACCCACGCGGGCTACATCAAGCGCACCGCCGTCTCCGAATTTAGAGCGCAGGGCCGCGGAGGCAAGGGCGTCAAGGGGATGGAATCTAAGGAGAACGACGTCATTTCCACGCTCTTTGTGGCGTCGACCCACGCCTATATATTGTTCTTTACGAATATCGGGCGCTGCTATAGGATGAAAGTGTACAAAATTCCGGAAGCCGGGCGCAATTCCAAAGGCAGACCGATTGTCAACGTTCTGAATTTGCAGCCTGATGAGAAGGTGACCGCGTTTGTGCCGGTTAGGGATTTTGACGATACGCATTTCATCATAGCGGCGACGGAGCGAGGTATTGTCAACAAACAGCCGCTTACGATTTACGAGAACGTTAACAGCGGCGGCAAAAAAGCGGTCAAGCTGGACGAGGGGGATTCGCTGATAGAGGTCAAATTGGCGACCGACGGCGACGATGTGATTTTGGGCACGAAATTGGGGTGGGCGGTAAGATTCCCGGTGAGCAGGGTAAGGGCTATGGGCCGTCAAACACACGGCGTGAAAGGCACGAGGCTTCGCGAAGGCGATTTGGTCGTCGGCATGATTATCGCCAACAGCCAAAGCGGTATTCTGACGGTAACCGACAACGGCCACGGCAAACGCACATCGCTCGCGGAATACCGCAGAACGAACCGCGGCGGCAAGGGAATAATAAATATCAAGTTCAAGGGCAAAAACGGCAGCGGCGTCGTGTCGCTCAAAGGGGTGCAGGGCGACGAAGACGTACTGTTAATAACCCAAAACGGAATCATAATCCGGGTGAACGTTGACCTTATGCGGGAACTCAGCCGTTTCTCTCAAGGCGTAAAACTGATTAATCTCGATGACGACGACAAGGTGATAGACATAGCCATCTGCGAACGAGACAGCGAAGACGTGTCAGACATCCCGGTGGCGGCCCCGGTTGAGACGGCGCCGGAAGAAGAGGACGTCGCAGACGCGGCGGAGGAAGAGGAAGACGATGTTGCGGAAGAGGGGGACGGTACGGATGATGTCGTAGATGAGGAGGATGGCGAAGACGGTGCGGATGCTGTTGATGATACGGAGGAGGAGGACAGCGGGGCAAAGGTTGACTAACCACATCACACCAATTCCCCGGCCCGATAAGAACTCCTCACGTACGGCCCGCAAAACGCCCGTGTGAACCCCATATCAACGGCCATTTTCTCATACTCCGCGAACCGCTCCGGTGGAACAAACTCCGATACCGCTATTTGTTTGGCGGACGGACGGAGGTACTGACCTACCGTTATTACGCCGCAACCCGCCGACCTTAAATCCCGCATCAGACCCTCCACCTCCTCAACCGTTTCTCCCAATCCAACCATTATCCCGGACTTAACAACGGAGCGTCCGCTATCGGCGGCGCGTTTTATCAGTTCAAGCGACCTGGCGTACACGGCTTGCGGACGGATTTGCGGGTAGAGGCGGGAGACGGTTTCCATGTTGTGGTTCAGTACGTCCGGGGCGCTGTCCAACACCGTTTTAAGCGAATCGATCGATCCCTGAAAATCCGGTATCAGTACCTCTATCGCCGCGTTTGGAACTTTGCCGCGCAGACGCGCCGTCGCGTCCGCAAACGCCGCCGCCCCGCCGTCGGGCAGGTCGTCTCTTGTTACCGACGTTACCACAACGTGGCTAAGCCCCATCCGCTCGGCCGCCTCGGCTAGACGCTCCCCTTCGCCGGGATCAACGGGGCTTGGCGTTCCTGACGCCACCCCGCAGAAAGCGCAGTTGCGCGTGCACACCGGCCCCAGAATCAGAAACGCGGCGCTGCCTTTGCTGAAGCACTCGCCGCGGTTGGGGCACTTCGCCTCGGCGCAAACGGTGTGAAGGCCGCACTCCGCCAGCAGACCGGCCACCTCGCCGTGGCGGCCCTCGTAGGCGAGTTTCCGTTTCAGCCATGCGGGGAACCGGGGGTTACCCATAAGTCTGCCGCATACGCGTCGGAGGAATCCGCATTTGCTCCCGGTACTTCGCCACAGTCCGCCTCGCGGCGGTGAGGCCCTCTTTTCCCAAGAGATCGGCGATTTTCTGGTCGGAGAGCGGACACGCGGTGTCCTCGCCGTCGACGAGCTGCCGGATCTTGTTTTTTATGCGTTCGGCGGTAACGTCAACCCCGCCGTCAGCCTCGACGCCGTCGTCCGACGCGACGGCATGGGTCGACATAGGTTTCTTGGCGCCCTTATGCGCCCCGACGGCTTCCGTAAAGAAATACCTAAGCTCGAAGATCCCGTGCGGCGTCTGCATATATTTGTTATTCACCACGCGGCTCACCGTCGACAGGTGCATTCCGATGTCGTCGGCGATCTCCTGCTGCTTTAGCGGGAGCAGATTCGGCGGCCCCAGCTCAAAGAAAATTTTCTGCCGCTCAACGATGGCGTTCGCCACCCGGAGTATAGTGTCGCGGCGCTGCTCTATCGCCTTTATGAACCACGTGGCGCTGTTGAACTTCTGGCGCACGTACTCCTTAACCTCTTTCTTGGCCTTGCTGCCGCGTTTTATCATGGCGGCGTAATGCTTGTTTATGTATAGAGAGGGTATCGTGCCGTCATTCGGCACCACGATAAAGCGCCCGTCGATCTTCCTCACGATAAGGTCGGGGACTATCACGGCGGATCTGTCGGCGCCGTAGCAGTGGCCGGGTTTCGGGTCTAAGCCCGCTATCAATGCTATCGCTTCCTGTACCTGCCGCGGTTCCACACCTTGCAGTTTCGCTATATCGGGAATCCTCATCTTCTCGAAAAGCTCCCAATGCTTAGAGACTATATCCATTGCGAGGGTGCCCTCCATGCCCTTGGCGCGAAGCTGCAAAAGGAGGCACTCGCGTAAGTCCCGCGCCCCAACGCCGGGCGGGTCGAGCCTATGCAGTATCTCCAACGCGTCGGAAACCTCGCACTCAGGCGCTTTCACGCGCTTAGCTATCTCTTCCGTAGAAACACGCAGGTAACCGTCGTCATCCAAGCAGTATATCATATACTGAACAAGCTGTCTGGCGCGTTTGCTTATTTTTTTACTCGACAACTGCTCGATCAAACGCTCCTCAAGCGTCTCCTCGTAGACCGCCGTCGGTTCGTAACGCTCCTCGTTCGGGTCGGACTCCTCGCGGTAGGAGCCTGCATGGTCAAAACCGTCTTCGAGATACTCCTCCCAGTCTATACCGTCGCCGTCGTCCCCGCTGCCGGTCAGTTCCTCTAGATAATCGTCGGCCCCGTCGCCCGTCTCTTTGTCTTCTTCTTTACCATCCCCCGCAGCGCCGTCCGCGTCCGCCGCGCGCTCGTCAATGTCAACATCCGCGTCAACCGCCATATCCTCGTCCAGCTCAAGGAGCGGGTTCTGCTCAAGCTCGGCTTGAAGCATCTGCTCCAATTGCAATGTGTTTACCTGCAAAAGCTTCAGCGATTGTATCATGTTGAATGACATCTTTTGCTGAAGCCGCAGCGACATGTCTAAACCGAGATTCACGAGGGTCTCCGAGAAAAGTTTTTGAAATCAACGTTACAATCTGAAATTCTGCCCCAAATAAATCTTCCTAGCCTCCGGACTGTTCGCCAATTCCTGCGCCGTCCCCGATATCAGGATCTTACCCTCCGACATAATGTACGCTCGGTCGGTGATGCGCAACGTCTCGCGTACGTTGTGGTCGGTTATCAGCACCCCGTAGCCCTTACCCTTCAACTGGTGCACAATGCCCTGAATGTCCTCCACCGCTATCGGGTCAACGCCGGCGAAAGGTTCGTCGAGCAGTATAAAGTCCGGCTTTATCGCGAGCGTCCGGGCGATCTCCACACGGCGACGCTCGCCGCCGGACAGCATGTAGCCCAAACTCCTCTCCAAGTGCGCCACGTTCAACTCCTCTAATAGTTCACGCATCCGAACCTTACGCTGCTTCGAACTCATACGCTGGTATTCGAGCACCGCCATAAGGTTGTCCGCCACCGACAGTTTCCGGAAGATCGACGGCTCCTGCGGCAGGTAGCCTATCCCCATTCGAGCGCGTTTGTACATCGGTTTGCGCGAGATGTTCTTGTCGTCGAGAAATATCCTCCCCTTATTGGCGCGGACAAGCCCCACGATCATGTAAAAGGTGGTGGTCTTGCCGGCGCCGTTGGGGCCTAGAAGCCCGACGATCTCGCCCTGCCGCACGTTCAGAGAGGTGCCGTTCACCACGTAGCGCTTGCTGTAGACCTTGACCAAATTTTCCGTACGGATCTCGCGGACGGCGCGGGCGGCGGCTTCCACGGCGGGCGGCGGGGCGGGCGGCGATTCGCTGTTATTCGGTTCGTTGTCCATGATAATATGAATATAATATTTGGGCGGCGGGGTGTGGATGAATGTATATTATGTAAGGATTATCACTAAAAACCCAAACAATATAGACTTTTATCCGAATCTTAATTATTTTATTATAAAGGAGGAATTGACCATGATCACCGCAGAAAAACCGAGACCGAAAACAAATTTTCCGGCAGTTATCGGGGAAGTTGTATATCCGGACGATCTTATGGACGAATTAGAAGCCGAAGCCGAAATCGCGTCATTACAGGCGAAGACCGGCGAACTGCCGCCGACGTCTTTGGAAGATTTTGCGCGTGAACTCGGAGTAGATTTTAAGAGAGGATTTATCGGGGCGGGACGGGCAGTTTTGGTGGCGATGGCGGTTTTGGCGGTGGGGTTGGCGGGGTGCGGGGATGACAACGGGACAAATGGCGGTGGTTCATACGATTATGTGCAGTTAGGAGGGAAAAAATGGATGAAGAAAAATCTTAATATAGCAACGGCAGATTCTTGGTGTTATGAATTCAGTACCGCGAATTGTGATAAGTATGGCAGGCTGTATACGTGGGACGCGGCGAAAGCGGCGTGTCAGTCGGTAGGGTGGCGGTTGCCGTCTCGTGGGGATTGGAGAGATTTGGTAACGTCAATGGGCGATGAGGAGACAGCGGGTAAGAAATTGAAATCAAAGAACGGGTGGAATGAAAACGGTAACGGTACGGATGATTACAAATTTTCGGCCTTGCCTGGCGGCACCCGCAATACTGATGGCGGTTTCTACATGGCCGGCAACCACGGCTTCTGGTGGACGGCTACGGAGGACGGTAGCGATAACGCTTACCGCCGGGACATAGGTTACGTCCTCGACAACGTGTACGAGGTCAGCAACGACAGGGGCTTCGGTTTCTCGGTGCGTTGCGTCAAAGACTACTGATTTTCGCCCCCCCATTTGACTTTCCCCCGCCCAAATATTAATTTATATTCTTCAAAGCCGCCCCCCCCATCGGGGCGGCGCCCATCCCAGACAAGGAGCCAATCAATGCCGATCGATACCCTTAAGATTTTGTCCGGCAACGCGAACATCCCCCTAGCCAAGGCGATCTGCCAATACGCCGGAGTGAAGCTCGGCGAGTGCGAGATCGTCAAGTTCAGCAACGAGAACCTGAAGGTGAAGATATGCGACAGCGTGCGCGGGCAGGACGTCTTCATCGTGCAGCCCTCTTGCCCGCCCGTAAACGAGGGCATTATGGAGCTCTTGATAATGATCGACGCCGCCAAACACGCGAGCGCCGGACGCATAACGGCGGTGGTTCCGTACTTCCCCTACGTGCGCTCCGACAAGAAGGACGAGCCGCGTATCTCCATCACGGCGCGCCTGATGGCCGACCTGTTGCAGACGGCCGGCGCCGACAGGGTGATGACCATGAACCTGCACTCCCCCCAGATAGCGGGTTTCTTCAGGATTCCGGTAGACCACCTGCTGGCGGGAAGAATCCTATGCGAGCACTTCAAATCGCAGGGTACAGAGAACGCCGTGGTGGTAGCCCCCGACGCCGGCAGCGCCAAACGGGCGGGAGCCTACGCTGTGAGGCTGGGCCTGCCGCTTGCCATACTAGACAAACGCCGCCACGACGACACGGAAAACCCCGCCATACACAACGTCATAGGAGACGTAAAAGGCAAACGCGCCCTGATCTTCGACGACGAAATAGCCACCGGCGGTTCGATTCTGGAGGTGGTTAAGGCGTTGGATAACCTCGGCGTTACGGAAATCTCCGCCTGCTGCGTCCACGCCGTACTGTCAGCAAACGCGCCGGAGAGGCTAAAGAACTCGTCGCTGAATCAATTTGTGGCGACAGACTCGGTATTCATTCCGGAGGAGAAGAAGTTCGATAGGATGACGGTAATATCGGTAGCGGAGATGTTCGCCAAGGCGATTATGTACACGAACAGGGGAACATCTATCAGCGGGCTTTATAATGGGTACTAAAAAATAAAAATCTTTTTTAGACGAAGCCTTCGGCTTCATAGATAAATGCGGGGCTAAACCCCGCATTTTCAATCAAAGTCAAAATCAAAATCTTTTGACGTTGCCGTTGACTGAAGTTCGGGGGTTTAGCCCCCGAACTATCTATGAAAGGCGAAGCCTTTCGTCTAAAAAAGAATTTGATTTTAAAAGACTTTAAAGACTTTGATTTTGATTTAATAATGACAATGATAAAATTACCGATAGGACAATCTGAAAACGGCTCTCGTTTAGACCGCCTGCTCCGCAAGCGTCTTCCGCTCTTGAGCCTCTCCGCCATATACGGTCTGATACGCCGCGGCAGCGTGCGCGTTGACGGTCGCAAGGTCAAGCAAAATCACCGCTTGTCCGACGGCGAGCAACTGGAAATAGACGTTGACGAATCTGAATTTTCGGAGCAAGAACGTCCGCAAAACGCGCTTATCAAGCTGACCAAGACGGAGTTTTTCAAGCGTAATTTCCACTTGTTATTCGAGGATCCGTCCATACTGGTATGTAACAAGCCCGCCGGTTTGGTCGTCCACCCCGGAAGCGGGCATCAGCATAGCGATAACCTTATAGATTTAGCCACGGCCTACGTCCTGTCAACGCACAGCAGCCGTTCGGACCATTCAAACAATCAGCCGCCCGACCCTCCGGTACTGATGCACCGCTTGGACCGCGATACCTCCGGCGTCATACTTTTAGCCAAAAACACCGGAATAGCGCGCCAACTCCACGACGATATGCGCTCCGGTCGGTTCAAGAAGCAGTACGCCGCCGTAGCCCACAACCGCCCGCCGGAGTTCGAGGGAACGGTAACTTTCGCCATGAAACGCAACGACCGCAGCCGCACCGGCATGAAGATGAGCGTCTCGGAGGACGGCGAGAGATCAATGGAATCCAGCACATCCTACAAGATCGCGGAGTACCGTAACGATATGTCGCGCCTGGAGATACTGCTGCACACGGGGAAGACGCACCAGATACGCGTACACATGGCGCATTTGAAATCGCCCCTTTTGGGGGACGAACGATACGGGGATCATCGCCTAGACAACAATTTCTTCGCGTCGTCGCAATTACCGCGACGCCTGTATTTACACGCGCACAAATTGAGCTTTCCGCATCCGAAGACGAAAAAGATGATGACCGTTACAGCTCCCGTGCCAAAGGAATTCGGACTAGCGTTGGGGCGATGACATGTACGACAAACTCTTAGTATTCTCCGTCCTTCTCTTCTCCGTCTTCGCCATCCCCCTGATCTCGGGCAGGACGAAGATTCCGGCCATCGTCTTCTACATCCTCTCCGGCGTACTCTTCGAGCGTTTCGTCTTTAAGCTCGAAAACATCAGCGAGTCCTTCTACCTCTTTTCGGAGGTGGGCAAACTATACCTGATGTTCATAGCCGGCGTTGAGATTAATATGTTCCTATTCAAGAAAAACGCCGCTAAAAGCGTTCTCTTTGGGGCGCTCTCCTTTGTGGTGCCTCAGGTTTTGGGGACAGCGGTGATCTTCTGCGTCTTCGGGTACTCCATGACCGCCGCGCTTCTCACGGCGAGCCTCTTCGCCTCGCACACCCTTTTGTCGCTAGGCATCATAAACAAGTTCGGCGTGGGGAACTCGGAACCGGTCTCCGTGGTCGTGGGGGCCACGATCATCTCGGACGTCGCGGTGCTTGGTTTGCTCGCCGTGATCGCCGACCTCGCGAGGGGATTCAACATTCCGGTACAGTATTGGATCATGCTTTTCGGCGGCTGGGTGCTATTTATATGCGCGATACTCTATTTCCTTCCCAAGATCGCGAGGCGCGTTTTCAGCGCGTTTTCCGAAGACGGCTACGCGCAATTTTTATTCGTCTTCGCCGCGGCGTGCTTGCTCTCGTGGGCGGCGCACTTTATGCGCCTCGAGTCGCTGATCGGCGCCTTTTTCTGCGGGTTGGCGCTAAGTAAGCTCATTCCCAACCACAGCATATTGACCACAAAAATCAACTTCGTCGGGAACACTATCTTCATCCCTTTCTTCTTCATCTCCGCCGGAATGTTGATAGATCCAAGTTATTTCGTAAAAAGCGGCGAGGCGCTCATCCTTACCTTCGTCCTTACCGCCTTGGCCATTGTCACTAAGACCGCCGCGAGTTTTATCTGCGGGAAGATATTCAAGTTCTCCATAGACGCGATACTGATGGCCTCCGGAATGACCATACAGCAGGCCGCCACGACAATCGTCTGCGCCGTGATAGGCTACGAAGTCGGTGTCCTGAACGAGACGATATTCAACGCCGGTATGCTGCACATACTCCTCACCTGCACTATCGGCGAGGTGATCTCCGTGCACTACGCAGAGAAGTACGCACGCAGCTTACAGGCCAAAACGGGCGGCCTCAGCACATTTGAGAGCAGCAAGACGCTGGTCTTCATACCGAATCCGGCGGCTTGCGGCAATCTCTTAGACTTCGCTTGCCTCTTTAGGCACTTCGCGAAAACGTACATGATATCGCCTCTGGCTTTGGCAACAGACGATAGAGAATCCGCCGCCGAGGCGGAGACGATACTGGGTATATGCATGAACCACGCCCGCGAATTGGAGGAACTCTACCATCCGGAGATGCGCATAGCCGGCAGCGTATCGGACGGCATCCTGCACGCGGCGGCGGAGACGAGGGCGGGAACGGTAGTCTGCCCGTTGGAACACCACAGCCGGGCGTTGATTGACGAATGCGAACCGCGCCTTGTATTCACGAGGATAACGCAAAACATCTCCATGACAAAACGCATATTGGTCGTCTTTATGCCCACAAGCGAAGACAGGCCAGATTTGGCGTTGCTCATGGCCGAGATCAAACACCTGTCGCAACAAGTAAGCGCCAAGATCATCTTCAACATTTCCGAGCTTCAACGCGAAAAAATCGGCGCGGTGATCGACAAATACCTCAAAGGCGGCGTACAGTACGTAACAACGGTTAAAAATCAATGGAACGTGATTAAGCGTGATTTGCCCGGTCAGATAAAGGCGGGAGACGCGGTTGTAATATCAATGGGAACGAGGCAGAAACTCTTCCGCCTGCCGTCGGCGGACAACTACCCGTTCCATCTGGCCCAGCAGTTCAAGGAGAACACCGTAGCCGCCTCCTATCCGCCGATGTCCTTAGTCGGAGCGGACGAGAGCGACGAATCGGCGCTCTTCTATGAAGAATCACCGCAGGGCGCTACAGCGGCGGCGGACGGCCCGACTTTGGAAGCCGTTGATACCGTGGGAAATAATTTGATGGAGATCACCGCCGCCGTCGCCGGCAAGATCGGGGCCGAGACAAACGATCTATACGACTTACTGCTATCAAGCATAGAACTCTATCCGGTAGAACTGGTCCCCGGAACCGTCCTGATCCACGCCCACACGGAGTTAGTCGATGTCCCGCGGGTTTTCGCATGGCATCAAACGGAGAGAGCCGCAATCGCTCCGACGGCGGTAGCGCCCAGCGTATTGATTATCGTACTGAACCCGATCCACGGCGACCCGCAGACGCATTTGAAGACGCTGTCAAGAATCGCGGGGATGTTTATGGGGTCGGGGAGCTGACGCTGGAGCGGAAGGTTGCGGTATTATATCCAAATATATAAAAATAGTATTTTGCTTGCGGCGTAATGTATTTTATGTTTATGTTTCCGAATATAGAATTCAATGACGCAGCTTTTAAACATGGCGTAACCGAGACCAGTATCCGATACGCCATGTGGCATCCGGTACATGAGCAACTCCTTGAGTTGTATGAAAATAAGTGGCTCATTATCGGATACGATACCGCCGGAAACTTTATAGAAATTGCTTATAACATAATAGACGATGTTACGGTTAACGTATTTCACGCTATGCCGTGCAGAAAAAAATTTGTAAGCCAACTTAATCTTTAGGAGATGTAAAATGACGCGAATGACAGAAGAAGAAGCGAACGCATTAGACGAAGAAATCACCAACGCCGATATAACGCTCAAATCCGGCGCTCGTGGGATGTTCACCCGTCAGCGCGACTTGATTGACGCGCTAGATAGGGCAAGCGCGGATTATATAATGATACGCGCTACGGCGACAAACAAAATGCCGTTGCAAATTTTGGGTGAAGTCGTACACGAAAAGATTGCGGCCTCTATGTAGAAATGGGCCGGTCTCGCGACGCCCCGCAGACGCGGGAGGTTGGTGAGGGGGAACTTCCCCGCCGCTTTGTTTTTGCCGCCTGCCAAGTTAAAAAGCCCGTTTTATACCCAATACGTATATTAAGCACAGAATTCCCAAATGATTTGGATATTGACGGTGGTATTTATTATATTGATAACGTTCAACGTCCGTTTCCGTAATTAACCTATAAGGATTCGCCATGTCGACCAATGATCAACGCGAGCTTAATGAACTTATAGACGGCATAACAACCCGCGCCCGTGAAGCGTCGCTGCTCCTACAGGGTCATCCTACTGCTAGTATTGACAAGGCTTTACTGCTCATGGCCGACTACTTGGAGTCGGATAAAGCGCACCTTAAGGATGAGAACGCAAAAGACTTGGAGGCCGCCACGGCTAAGGGGTTGTCAGCGCCCATGATAGACCGCCTTACGCTCTCCGACAAGGCTTTGGCTTCCATGATTCGCGGATTGCGCGAGGTGGCCGCTTTAAGCAGCCCCGCGGGTGAGTTTTATGGCGAGCGTACAAGGCCTAACGGATTGAAAATAAGCAAGATGCGCGTTCCTATCGGGGTGATCGGGATCATCTACGAGGCGCGGCCTAATGTTACGGTAGACGCCGCGGCTATCTGCCTGAAAAGCCGCAACGCGGTCGTCCTACGCGGCGGATCGGAGGCGTTTTCCTCAAACAGCGCACTTTGCAAACTCTTTTCTAAATCGTTATCCGATACGGGTTTACCTGCTTCAGCGCTACAGTTTATCCCAACAACCGATAGAGCCGCAGTGGAGTTGCTTCTGCAAAAGGACGCTCACGTAGATCTAATCATTCCCCGCGGCGGGGAGAGCCTTATACGAATGGTTGTGGAGAAGTCACGCATACCGGTCATAAAGCACTATAAAGGCGTATGCCATGTTTTCGTTTCCGCGAACGCCGACATGGATAAGGCCTTGCCGATAGCCATAAACGCAAAGGTACAGCGCCCAAGCGTGTGCAACGCTATGGAGACGCTGTTGCTCGACGCCAGCCTTGATCTACAGAAAAAAAAGAACCTCGTTAACGCCCTTATCGACAAGGGAGTAACGCTCTTCGGGGACGAGGAGAGCCGAAAGCTGTCGGATAAGATAGGTATCGTTGACGAGGAGGCGTTGTACAACGAGTACCTCGACTTGCGCCTATCGGTCATCACGGTGAACGGATTGGACGGGGCGATACGACACATCAACAAATACGGATCGCGCCACACCGACAGTATCGTCACAGAATCAGAATCAGAAGCGGAGACCTTTGTTTCTCGCGTAGACACCGCCTCTGTGATGGTAAACGCCAGCACCCGCTTCGCCGACGGCGGGGAGTACGGGATGGGGTGCGAGATCGGTATATCGACGGATAAACTTCATTCACGCGGACCGATGGGAGTTGAGGATTTGACCACGTATAAATGGGTCGTACGCGGGAACGGGCAAGTTAGGGAGTGAATATTGTCTGAAATAGGATTATAAGGATTAAAAAGACTCTGGATCGCTTCGCTACGCTCGCGATGACGGTCATTGCGAGGAGCGAAACGACGAAGCAATCCATTATTTTGACTTTAAAGGAGAACCACAACATTATGGGATTAATTGACGCCGTTAAGTTTAATGACGCCGGTTTAGTAACCGCCGTCGCTCAGGATATCAAGACGAACCAAGTCCTGATGGTGGCTTATATGAACCGCGATACGCTCTCCGAGACGCTTGAGAGCGGCGATATGGTCTACTGGAGCCGGAGCCGCCAGAAGCGTTGGAAGAAGGGCGAGACCTCCGGACACGTACAAAAGGTGCGGGAGGTTTACATCGATTGCGACGGCGACGCGCTGCTGTTCAAGATAGAACAGTCGGGTGCGGCTTGCCACGAAAACTATTTCTCCTGCTTCTTCCGGCAGAACGTCGGCGGCGAGTGGAAGATTATCGCGGAGAAGGTGGAGTAAATTCTATATGAACGACATAAACGACACCCCGCGCCCGCAGTACTCACCCTACGTGGAGATCTCTCTCGACAACTTACTCCACAATATAACGCAAATCCGCCGTATCCTGCCGCGAGAGGTCGGCATTATCGCCGTGGTCAAGGACAGCTCATACGGATGCGGCAGTTTGTTGATTGCCAAAACCTTTGAGCGCAGCGGCAATGTAGCGTTTTTTGCTGTAGCCCGGCCCATTGAGGCGATCGCTCTTAGGGAATCCGGCATATCGCTCCCGATTTTGGTGCTGGGGATGGCCACCGAGGATGAGCTATGCTACGGGGCCGATCACGATATTGCCTTCGCTTTAAATGATTTGAGCGAGGTTGACAGATGGGAATCCTACGGCGTGAGCGTAAACTTCCACCTGGGCATCGAAACAGGTATGAGCCGGATGGGGCTTCTGCCGCACGAGATTGATATTTTAGTCAATAAATTAAATACGGCGCGCAACATACGCATCGGCGGCGCCTTCACCCACATGGCAAACGCCGACGAGCCGAACACTCAAACGGTCACCCGTCAATTGGAAAAGTTCCGGAGCGGTATAGATAAGCTCCGTAACGGCGGGCATCCTCCGGCGCACGTCCACTACGGGAACACGGCGACATTCCTGCGCTTCCCGTTAAGCGGTTGCACGCTGGCGCGCCCCGGGATAGCGCTCTACGGGTGCAAACCCGATCCGGCGCAAGGGTTCGACATAGACCTCAGACAGGTCGCCTCGCTGATTTCGCACGTGGTCAAGATGAAGAAGCTCCCCGGCGGAACCCCTGTCTCCTACGGCGGAAACTACGTCACCCCCGCCGACACATGGATAGCGACGATCCCCTTAGGCTACGCCTACGGCCTGCCGCGTTATCTAAACGGCAAGGGCTTTGTGCTGATCGGCGGAAAACGCTACCGCATAGCCGGAAACGTAACGATGGACTACATAATGGTAGACGCCGGCGCAAACCCGTCCATATCAGTAGGCGACGAGGTCGCGGCCATAGGATCGCAGGGCGGCGAGTCCATCACACCGGACGACATAGCGGTCATCGGAAATACAATCGGGTACGAGGTGCTGTGCAACCTCGGGACGACGATAGACCGGTTCTACACGCAGGGCGGGAAGGTCGTTCACCATGAGCCGGGCGTTATTTATTAGTTTTTATATGGTTATTTGTCCGCGACGCAGCGCACCGAGTAGCCGAACTCCTTGTCGTAATTGCCGTCGAACACGAAGTCGTAGTTGTAGAGCATGCCGCGGAGATAGGCGCTGCCGCTGGAGTGTTCCTCATCCGTCCACCAGTGGCCGTATCGGGCGGCGACTTCGAAATAGCCGCCGTAGCGGAAGCCGCCCGGCAGAGCCGAAAAACCGAAATCATCCGTACCGTTGCTGTCGGTCCCGTCCTCTCGATTTTCCCAACCGCTTCTCGATTTCAATTTCTTGCCCGCCGCCATTCTGCCGCCAGCCGCCGCCGTCAAGTTATCCCACTCCGGACGCGACGGCAAATGAAACCCCGCCGGACATACCGTTCTCGCCGTATTCCAGTCATACAGCCTGCCGTACTTGGCGCAGTTAGAACTATCATTGTTATAACACCAAGAGTCTCCCCTATTTATGTTCAGATTCTCCGCCATCCACCTCTTTCCATCTATCACTACTGTCCTGTATTTCTTCCCGTCTCTGCTGTCGGTGAACGTACTCGAACCGGCTGCGCTAGACTGTTGATTCGCCGGCGCGGAAGGCTGATTGACCGATTGCGGCGCGGCAGCCGCAGTCTGACGCGCCGGCGCAACCGGCGTCGATTGTTCCTGTTTCGGCACAAACCCGCGCGGATTCACAAACTTCCTGAACATATTAGCGCTTGCCACAATCACCTTATCCAAAAGCGCCTTCGTATTCTCCGACCGCACATACTCCGACGATGCCACCAACATCCCGTTATCTGTCTCATACATCTCCACGGATATCGTAAACACAGTCCCGTATTTGCTTATAATCCCCCGCACAATATAGTCCGCGCCGATCTTGCTTCCGAGCGTGATAACGCAATTTTCATCGGCGCACTCTTCTAAAACAGCGCCGCCCATTGATTGGACGGTCTCCGATGTCATGATGTTGTACGTTCCGCGCGGCAAGTTTTCAACCGCCTCTCTGCGGAGCGCCGCCGTTATCTGCCGTACTTCCGCCGGATTCAGTTCCGCGGACGCGCCCGATTGCGCGTCTATCTCCGTTTCCACAACCGCCACGTACTTGATTTTTGTTCCTGCCGCGGCGGATGTCTTAGCGTTAGACGCGCAATTAAAAAACGTTGCGGCCAACACCGCCGCCACTATCATTACCGCCCGTCCCCACATCCACAGTCCAAATTTTCGCATAGAATCCTCAATAGGTAGTTAAGTAGTTTAAGTAGTTAAGTATAAATATAAATCATAGGCGGGGGGATTGCCGAAAAAATTTGGGCGGGGGCGGGTTAATTTATTTAAAAAATCAACTTCCTTTAAAGTCAAAGTCTTTAACGTCTTTTAAAATCAAAGTCTTTTTTAGACGGAAGGCTTCGCCTTCCATAGATAAATCGGGGGCTAAACCCATAAAATCAAAGTCTTTAAAGTCTTTTTTAGACGGAAGGCTGCGCCTTCCATAGATAAATCGGGGGCTAAACCCCCGATTTTCAGTCAACTGCAAAGTCAAAGTCAAAAACCTTAGTCTGTCATTGCGTGTTGTAAGTCTTTTGACTTTGACTTTGACTGAAAATGCGGGGTTTAGCCCCGCATTTATCTATGAAGCCGAAGGCTTCGTCTAAAAAAGATTTAAAAGATTTTAAGGCTTTTAAGGCTTTTAAGGCTTCAACGGGGCGGCGGGGAACGACGACAAAATCCTGGGCGGCTCGGGGCGAGCGCGATCGGCGGATACCGCTTGCAGCCTGGGGATAGCCAGGGACGCTAGGAGACAGAGGATTAGGGCGGCTAACGCCAGGCCTAGCGGGGTGACGGGATTGGGCGGGGGGGTCGGGGTTGAGTTGGTCATTGGAGTATGCTCCTTATCATTTTGTTTTTTTAATCTTTTATTCTTAATAAATAACCGACGCAAGACAAAGATGCCTTGCGTCGGTTATGCTACTATTGTAATGTCACTAACTCATGGATGAGCATTATTCTCCACCACCGTTGCTAGTTGTGCCTGTACCCGTACTTTTTTTCGAAACCTGAGCGGCTGCAATAAAATTTGCAACGTATGTGCCCTGCTTTTTTGACTCATCCGCGGTATCATCAATATCTCGTTCGAATCCATTTTCACCACTATTATATTTAGATGTAATTATTATATTTATCCCCTTTTTGGCAGCTGGACCGTCCGCTTTAAGACTACATATGGCGCATTTATCTACTGCCACCCATTCGTATTTATACCAGTTACCATCCGATCTCTTGAACATCATTTTTTCTTCAGTAACATCTTCACCATGCTCTGCCACTGCCGCCAAAAACGACGTCTCATAGCTCGCCAAAACCTTGGGAGCGTCCTGAATCTTCGCCTTCATCGACGCCTCCGTAAACCTAGGAATAGCCAACGAAGCCAGCACCCCGATGATCACAATAACGACCATCAGTTCGATAAGTGTGAAACCGCTCATTTTGTTACGTGACATAACAAACCTCCTTTAAAAGGGTTAAAAATAGTTATTATGTTATAAAGCGTTATTTTCAGTAAAAAGAAGCTCCCCGCCCGCCGAGCGCAACCCGCCCCGCTAATTCGCGAGTACGAGCGGATTCGGGCCCATGTATGGCGGAGCGCAACCATGCCGAAAAGGGACGGCGCGGCCGGCCTTGCGTTGTTTAGCGGGACGGGGAGGACGTAGTTGGCGAAATAGGTACGGGTAGCGCTGTCGGTATTAAATGTACATATAAATTATACAGCGATTATTGCGAAGATTTAACTAAATATGGGGGAAAAAACGTGTCCTCGTGTGTATTAAAAAATCCTACGTTTTTGTTGTACAATAGCCCGTGTCGCCCCGCCTGCGGCGGAGGCGGCTCCGTTCGCGTTCAGGCATTCCGCGGCGGTCGGGATTTTCGTTGTTTCGGCGTGCATTTTTTTCATTCCGGATTCTTCTAAATTTTGGGTGTTTCATGCCCTGTTTTGCGGTCACAAAACCGCGTTTTCACTTAGTTTCGGGCTATTTTGGCCCGATACCGGCCGTCAATCCGAGTTAACCGCCCCAACATCCCCGGCGGTCGGCCGGTTACGGAATTTACCCCTACAACATCATTTTACCATGAATTTTTGGTTAATGCAAGGGTTTTTTGCGAAAAATTGAAATTTTTTTTGAGCGGGCGCGTTTGGGGGCGGTTTGAGCGGGTTTCGGGCGATATTCACAAAAAATTCACCGATCCGCCGCCGTTTTTATTATATTTATCGTGGATATGTTCCAATTGATACGCAAAGATTCGGGCGAAGGCGTCGTCTGCGGGTTTCGCGGGGGCGAGGCATTGGTCGCGCCCACCGCCGTTGACGGCTACCCGTCGCCGGGGCTGCCGAGGAAGTCCTGCGCGCCGGGCGGGTGCGGGAGCTGCGGCGGGTGCATGACGCTGGCGTCCATACCAAACGGCTACGCGCGAAGATTTTCCGTCCCGGTCAACGGCGCTGCAAATTACAAGCTCGGCGACCGGGTCAAGTACGTGCGTTTCATCCCGGAGCCGAATCTGATGTCGGCGCTGATTTTCGGCCTGCCTGTCGCTTTGGCGATGGCGGCGATGCTGTTCTACTTGGCGTTGGCGCCTCAAGGCATAGAGTCGCCCTCCGCCGCTCTATGCATAGCCGCGGCGTTCTTCACCGGTATCTTGATCGTCGGGGCGGTTAATAACATATTTAAGAAAAAATATCCGGCGGCGATAATTAATGATTCCGGTTATTGTAAAATCGATACAACGGGTGTTAATACGGATTGTATCGATCCCAACAATATAAACAATACGGAGGCCGGCAAATGATGTTTCTGGACGAGGAATGGTCAGACCTCCCCGAACTTCTGGAAAATGTCCAGGAGCTTCTCGAACTCGGCCTCATAGACGACGCCCGCGATATGCTTGACAAGTACCGGCCGGTGTTTCAGGATTACTGGGAGTACCACTACCTGTATTCGCGCGTCTACGCCGAGCAGAATATGCCGCGCGAGGCCGTCTCCTGCCTCATTGCGGGGCTGCGCATAGAGCGCGACAACGTCGACTGTCTGCTCGGGCTATTTTACGCCTTTTCGATGATGAACATGGTGCGCCGGGGCGGACGCTTTTTGCTTGAGGCGCATCAGCTTTATCCGGACAACGAGCCGGTGTATTCGGCGCTTATATGGTACTACACGGAGATAAACGAGCCTGAGACGGCGGTCGCCTGCTTCGAGCGCGCCAAGGCGCTCAACTCCAACAATCCGGACACCTACCGCAACGGCGGGCTTGCTTTTGACCGCTTGGGGCGCGTTGAGGAGGCGGCGGCATGTTACAAGGCGGCGCTGCAGATAAGCCCGAACTTTGAGGAGGCCCGCGACCTCTACGCCGATCACCTGATATTTACCGGCAAGACCAACGAGGCAATCGCGCTTTTCGAGGAGGCGCTCCGCGAGTCGCCCAAGAACGTGCGCCATATATCGAAGCTCATCTACTGCCTGTCGCAGTACGGCGATTTCAATAGGGCGGAGGCGCTGGCCGCGCACGCCATCGCGCTCTACCCGAACTCACCCACGGGCTATCTCGATCTCGCTTACGTCTATCTGAACACCGGACGCATAAACGAAGCCTCCGAAAACGCCGACAAGGCCATTTCCGTAGCGCCTATAGACGCGGAGGGATATCGGGTGAAGGCCATAGCCAGCTCCGAGCGCGGCGACCACGAAGCCGCCGAGGCGCTCTTCGAAAAGGCCATTTCCCTCGACCCGGGCAACTCCGACGCCATGCGCGACTACTACCAGCACCTGCGCATCGCGGGGAAACACAAGCAGATGATCGATACCGTGAACAAGGTCATAAGTCTCGAATACCCGCACTGCACCGAAGACTACTGGTTCCTCGCCGATTACTACCGCGAGAAAAAACAGAGCGCCAACGCCTTCCGCTGCCTGCGTCTCGCGTACAACACCATGCCCACCGAAAAAGAGCTGCTGCCGCCCATGATCGAAATTCTGCTTGAGCAGGGGCACACGAAGTATTGTTTGCCGATCTTCGCAAACTACGTGCAGAGAAGCGGGTGGACGGAGGCTATGAACCATTTTATGCGAAACAAGCACTTCAAGGACAATCTCACCCAAGAGGGAATACGGTTTCTGCGTTTCACCGGACAGCGTCCGGCGGCATTCCGCGATTATATATTCAAACACTATCTATTCCGTTTCGGGCTGATATACTACACGGCTATCGTAGCCGCGTTGACCATCCCCGCCGGCATACTGCTCGGCTGGGCGGGCGTGGGCGGCGTGGCGGCGGTCTACGCGGCATCGCTCGGGGCGGTCAAAGCCGTGCGGACGTTCAGGCATAGGCGGGCGGCGGCCAAGACGCTCCGATCAGCGGCGACGCATTATGTGTAGACCCAAACTTCTGCTGCATATCTGCTGCGCGCCGGATGAGGCTTACGCCGTTGATTTGATCAAAGATCAATATGAATTGCACTGTTTCTTCTGCAACCCCAATATCTTTCCGACAGAAGAGTTCAACCTGCGGCTAAACGAGGCCAAGAGGGCGGCGCAGATCTACGGCGTTCCGTTCACGTGGGACGAATACGACCGCGGCGCGTGGGCCGCCGCCACGGCGGGATTGACAGAAACCCCGGAGGGCGGCGCCAGGTGCCGCGAGTGCTTCTTTCTGAGGCTCAAACGCGCGGCGGAGGTTTGCAGGGATATGGGATGGCCGACCTTCGGGACGGTGATGAGCGTCAGCCCGCATAAGAAGACGTCCATGCTCGACGAGGCGGGAAACAGCGCCGCCGCGGCGTGCGGGGTCGGGTATGTGCCGTTTGATTTCAAGAAGAAAGACGGGTTCAGAAAGAGCGTCGCCCTCAGCCGACAGCTTGGTCTGTACCGGCAAGATTATTGCGGATGCGGGGAAAGCTTGAAAGAGGCGGAGCTAAGAAAGTCAAAGTCAAAACAACAACATTAGTCCGCCGCGTTGGACGCGCTGTATTCGTACAACTGATCTTTCGAGTGAATATCGCTGTACAGCAAGTTCGCCTCTTTCTGCGTAGGATTGCGGTAACGGGGTATTTGCGACAGCTCGGACGGCGATACGCCGGACTTCAGCGCCTCGGCGTACTCCGGGGTGTAGAAATCCTCCACCGATTTGTATATCGGCTCCCGATTGAAACGCAACGACAGCAGCGACGCTATGCGCTCGCTCGTCAGCGCCTTGTCCAACGCCTCGGCGCGCTTCCTCTCTATATTAGCCAACTGCTTGGGAAAAAACTTCGCGGCATACTCTTGTTTCATCATATATCTCCTTGTTTGTCCGTATAATGATTTATTTATACACTTAACTGTTAGATACCGCGCCTATATCTATATAGATTGCTTCGGCGCTCCGCTCCTTCGCACAGTGTTTATCGCAATGAAGCCAACGGCCGTCATTGCGAGCGAAGCGAAGCAGTCCAGACTATCTTTGGTAAATCTCCAATCCGAACTCCGGAACGAGCGAGAGCAGGTGGTCGAATATGTCCGCCTGCACGTTCTCGTATTCCTCCCACCGCGTGTCGCTCGTGAACATATATAGCTCGATCGGCAGACCCGTCTCCGTAGGCTCTAAATGCCTCACGATTATCGTCATTTTCTGGTTTATGCCGGGATGTTTGTGCAGGTACGCGTTGCAGTACGCCCTAAACGTGCCGATGTTCGTCAGCCGCCGCCCGTTCGCCAAGACAGACATATCGCACCCGGAGAACTCCTCTTGGTTGAATTTGTTCATCTCCGACAGCATCTCGTCTATATACGGCGCGAGTAGTTTTATCTTGTGCAGACGTTTTGTTTCCTCTTCGGTTAGAAAGTGGACTGTGCTTATTTTGAAACGCATGGAGCGCTTTATGCGCCTGCCGCCGCTTTCGCTCATGCCGCGCCAGTTTTTAAACGAGGAGGAGACAAACTCGTAGGCCGGTATGGAGACGATCGTCTTGTCCCAATTCTGCACCCGGATGGTCGTGAGGGATATATCAATCACCTCTCCGTCCGCCCCATGTTTGGGGATCTCGATCCAGTCCCCCCTGCGGATAAGGTCCATAGTAGACAACTGAACACCGGCCACAAGCCCGAGCAGCGGATCCTTGAATATCAGCATCAAAACGGCCGTAAACGCGCCGAGACCGGATATAAAGTAGAGCGGGCTTTTCCCGGCCAACAAGCTGATCGCAAAGATAATTGCTACGAATATCCCTATCACCTTGAGCGCTTGGATCACCCCGTTGATGCTGACTTTTCCCGACTTGTTGTGCATCTCGTAGACATCGCGAATGGCGCTGAGCAACGCGTCGAACACAGCCAAACCAACAAGAACGAAATAGAGATCCACCGCCTTATGGAGCAGAGCGTACAATTCCGACTCCGTATCCAAAACCTGCGGCAAGTAGGAGTAAATAATAAGCGCCGGAATCAAATGCGCGGCGCGGCGGATAAGATGCCTGTCAAAAACAATGTCGTCTAACCGTGTAGCCGTCTTTCGACTGAGACTCTGAAGCACCGGCAACAAAAGTCTGACGACAACCTCGTGCACCACAAACGCGGCAATCAACAAAAGCGCCAGTTTTATGGTGTAGGCGGGGATAAATACCCCCCGGAAAAGGACATCGTCCCCCGCCCACAGCATTGCAAGCGATGAAGAAATTCCTCCCATTATACCGCGTTTCCTCTCTTACCTGTCATGATACCGCGTATTGTAAGCCCGAATCGCCCCGTCCATCTTGTCCATCATCTCATCTTTCTTCACCCGAAGCTCCGCCTCTTCCCCCATCTTATCTATGGCGTTCGCGAACAACCCTTTTGTCCGCCACGGCTGCATAATCATCAGAGAATACACCTTGATGACCTTGGTATCCGGGTTGAACTGGGTGATGGTCGTGTGCACCGACGATCCGCGTACGCTGACGTCCGTTATCTGACGCACACCCTCCTCCCAGATCTTCTTAGCCTCGTTGCCCACGTTCTGCGCGTAGGACTCGCTTATCCGCTGTACGTGCGTATTCATCGCCTTGGCCAGTTCCGTCCGCGCCGCGTCGGACGACACCTTGCGCGCCGTCATTTCGTCGTTAGCCTCACCCACGCCCACGCCGCAGGCTATGCCGTCGCCCTCAAGCCTATTCTTTATATCCTCAAGCTCGGACATCGTGAGAACCACCCGGCGAAACCCGGTGAGCGCGGCCGCGTCCTCTTCGCTCAACAGCTTCGTGGTCTTCTGTTTGTAGAAACTGGGAACCGCCCGCGCCTTGGCGTTCTTCTGGCCGGGAGCCACCTCCGTCATATTGTAGTGGCCGACCGCGGCGGAATTCTTGCTCCCCTTCGGCGCAACTTGCACCGTGCCGTCAAAGGTCTTGACCGTCGTCCCCGCATCTTTACGGGAATCCAGCTCCACCGTCGTCCCGCGGATGGCCGCGAGCGAGGTCGGGGTTTCCAACTCAAAGGAACCCTTGTCGCCGGTCATTTTCTTGACATTGGCGACGACGCTCCCGTCGTTAACCTTGAGTTTGGTGGTGCCGGCCCCGTCGGCAAGTTTGGCCACCTCCACCTTTGTGTTCTCCTTGAGCCTGACCTCGCTGCCGTTGGGCGTCTCAATCCGCGCCTCGGACTCGGCCAGCGTGGCTATCATGTCCTTCGCCCGCAACGCCATACCGAGCCGCGCGTCCGGCCATGTGCTCACGTTGTTGGGATCGGCCTTGCTACGCGCGTTTAAAACTTTTACGGTGCCCATAATCCCTTTCACCGTACAGCCGGAACCGTCCTCCGCGCAGACCGCGGCGAAACCGGCGCACATAACCACAACCAAAAACGACACGGCGGCGAGCCTTAGGGGTAACGGGGTTCTCCCGACGACAGACTGCGAAACTGACCTTTCGGTTTGCATCTGCTGCTTCCTTTTGCTTGGATCAAAGTTACCTAAATATCAGTCGAATAATCAGGTAAATCAAGGCATTAACGGCGACGCTATAACCTGCGTCTCGGCACCCGCCGACACCATCCGCACCTGCCAACGACCATATAATATACTATCCGGACATGGAAAGTGTTACATTTTTTGTCTTACGATTCCAACAACCCCAACACCTCCAAAAGCTCGCCACGTATACTCAAAATCAACGCCTTGTTACCGCCGCCGCTATCATTGCTACTTTTATTATTATCACTCATAACAATTTCCCGCGTCGTCACGTCCGCAAAGATATCCGTCGGCATTGATATCAGCGGCGGAGGCGACGCCGTCGACGCCAGCGCGGACGAATCCGTCGGCGCCGACCCGTCCCGCCCCACGGCCACGTCGGTCTTCCTGCGTCTCATGGCGGTAGCGTTCTCCTCCGCCGTCCGCCGCTCCCGCCGCTCGTCCAACAGCTTGTTCTTAGCCCCTTGCAGCGTATATTTATCTTCCTCCAGCATACGCTTTATTTTGACGATCGCCTCGATATCCTTCTCTTTGTACGCGCGTTTCCCACCGCTGTTCTTTTTTGGCCGCAGCAGAGAAAACTCCTTCTCCCAATAGCGCAGGATGTGCGGCTCGATGCCCGTCATGGCGCACACCTCGCTTATCGAGTAGTACATCTTTTTACCCCTGCCGGCCGCCGAATCGGGCTGACCGCCTTCGGTGTTTTCTTCGTCCGATACTCGCATCTGCCGTCACACCTCTGTAAAAAGTCAATTTGATTGATATCAATATAATAATGCAATTTTACACAACGCCCGGGACGCGCCTCACCAAAATTCCGGCTTGGTCTCCCTCATCATGAGGTCGCGCACCGCCTCTTTTATAGGCTTGCCGTCAAAGAGCGCCTTGTAGACCTCCGTCGTTATGGGCATCTCAATGCCTATCTTCCGCGAAAGCGCGTAGGCCGACCGCGCCGTCTCCACACCCTCCGCCACCATCGTCATCTTAGACAACGCCTCCGAAAGCGACAGCCCGCTCGCGATTAACTCGCCCATGCGGCGGTTGCGGCTGTGGCGGCTTATGCAGGTGGTGATCAGGTCGCCGATCCCCGCGAGGCCGGAGAAGGTCGAGTCCTTCGCCCCCATCTTGCGACCCAAGCGCATCATCTCTGCTATGCCGCGGGTCATTAGCGCCCCTTTGGTATTGTCGCCGAACCCCATCCCGTCTATTATCCCCGCGGCCACGGCGATCACGTTCTTTATGCTCGCCGCCAACTCCACTCCGCGCATATCGTCATTAGTGTAGACCCTAAAAGTCGCCGTGGAAAAACTCTCCTGAATAAGCTGCGCCAGCTCTTGATTCTCGGAAGCCGCGACGATCGTGGTGGGTATCCCGCGCGAAACCTCCTCCGCGTGCGAAGGCCCGCTGAGCACCGCGACCCTGTCGGCGCCAAGCCCCGGTATCTCGTCTATCAAAACGTCGGTCATAAGCTCCAGCGTCCCGGTCTCTATCCCCTTGGAGGCCATCACCCATCCCTTGATACCGTCAAATACCGATCTCCCGACCTCCTTGGCGGCGGTCTTTAACGTCTGCCGCATCGTCTGCGACGGCACGACGCACAGCACAAGCTCCGCGCCGCCGAACAGCTCGGCGATACCGTTGGTGATCTTAACCTCCGGCGGGATAACAATCCCGGGCAGCTTCGTCGGAAGCTCGCGCTTCTCATCTAAAAACCGCGCCGCCTCAGAACTGAACTCCCACATTGTCACGCGATGCCCCTTGCTGTGAAGCAATACGGCCAACGCGATACCCCAAGAACCGGCGCCTAAAATTCCTATGTTCATTTAAACCTCCTATCAGTAACAAAATCTTTTTAAAATCAAATTCAAATTCATTTTTAGACGGAAGGCTACGCCTTCCATAGATAGTTCGGGGGCTAAACCCCCGAACTTCAGTCAAAAGATAAAGTCAAAATCTTTTGATTTTGATTGAATATGCGGGGTTTAGCCCCGCATATATCTATGAAGCCGAAGGCTTCGTCTTAAAAAGAACTTGTTTATCTCGGCGCAGCCAATTTGATTTTAAAGAATTTGACTTTATATTTATTACCTACCCGCCACCCCTCGCTATAGGCCTAAACTCCAACACAACCGGACAACCCGCGAAATCGTATGTATCGTAAATCTTGTTGGCCAGAAAGCGCTCGTATGATACTGATACCAACTCATTGTGCGTTACGAAAAACCGAAACAGCGGGAAGGCCGCGCTTACCTGCTTCGCCCCCAAAAAACGCACCTCTTTACCAGGCGTTACAGGGTGGGGATGCGCCCTCACCCAGTCGAAAATCCTGTTCTCGAACTCCGCCCCGCCCACGCTCACCCCCATCCGCTCCTTGACCCCGAAGACGATGTCCATGAGCGACGACACGCGCTGGCCGGTGAGCGCCGACAGCGAGATCATCGGCACGTTCCGCAACTCTTGATACTCGTGGCGCACATCCGCGACCAAATTATCAAACGTCTTGTGATCCTTCGGCAAAATATCCCACTTGTTCCAAGCAAGCACAACCCCCTTGCGCGACTCGAATATCTTGCGCAGTATACGCATGTCTTGCACGCCTATCCCTACGCTTACGTCCACCACAAGCACGCACACGTCGCACCGGTCTATGCTGTCGAGCGCCCTCATATTCGAGTAGTACTCCAAATCCTTCTTCTTCACACGGGCCTTTTTACGCAACCCCGCCGTATCTATCAATACAATCTTCCTGCCCCCTATCTCAAGCGGCGAGTCAACCGCGTCGCGCGTGGTGCCCGGTACAGAGTCCACAATCATCCGATTCTGCTTTAGCAGTTTGTTGACCAGCGACGACTTCCCGGCGTTGGGCCTGCCCACAATGGCCACCCGCAACCCCTCCGCGTCCACAACCGTCCCGCTGCCCTCCGCGACGCTCTTCTGCGCCACCTCCAAGGCGGTCTCAAGCAGGTCGCCCACCCCCGTGCCGTGCAACGCGGAGATCGCGTAAGGCTTGCCGAGACCCAATTGCATATAGGCGGGTATCTCGTAGGCCGCCCTCGCCGACTCCGCCTTGTTGACCACCAAAATCGTCTTGGAGGAGAAGGCCTGCCGCAACCGTTTGGCAATGATCTGGTCTAAGTCGGTAACCCCCGTCCCCATCTCCACCACGAAGAGCACCGCCGCGCTCTCCCGCACCGCGATATCCACCTGCTCGCGGATAGCCTCCGGGATCGCCTCCCGCAGGTTCGGTATCAGCCCCCCCGTATCAACCAGCGTAAACTCAACGCCGTTCCAAGCCGCCCGCATATAGTTCCGGTCACGCGTAACCCCCGCCACGTCGTCTACTACGGCGGCGCGCCTGCCCAAAATTCGGTTAAACAAGCTGCTCTTGCCCACATTCGGGCGCCCCACGATAGATATCACCGGAAGGGGCGCCCGCGAAGACGGCTCTTCCGAAAGCGGCTGCGGTTGCAACGGCTGCGGCGGCTGTTCAAGCGGCGGGGCGGCGAGGGTGGCGTCCATTGAGTTAAAATAGTTTAATCGCGGCGGAAAGTCAAAATTTACCTCGTTCTTATCGACGTTGCCGACTCTTTGTCCTGCTCTGCTCCTAATCTCATATTCACAAACTGTTTTACTTTTGACGAGACGAATCTATACTAAAATAGTAATTTCGCTTCCTTCACGCGCCCGCTTTGACTTCAGCGTCCATAACGCGCCCATCATTTCGACGCGGCGGCCCGCCCGGTGCCGTTTCCGGGGGTATATGGTTAAGGAAGTTTGTCGGGCGGTTTTTTGCTCATTTTCGGGCGTCAGAGCCGTTTTTTGGTCGGTCTAGTCGATAATTAAGTAAAAATATATGATTTTTCGTTTGACTTTTGATTGGTTTTTTATTATATTTGTATGTTTTCGGTATCATGCGGATTGGTTTCTTCTTTTATTAAGCGGGGGCTATATGAATTTTTTTAAATGGCAACGGTGGATGACGCTTGTGTTGGTGGTGATGGGCGCGGTTTGCGTGTCCGGTTGCGGGGGGCGCGTGTCCGAGCGGGGCGACAACGGCCAAGACGGGGCAAGGCAGGCAGGGCCTAGACCAAAGGCGGCTGTCTATATAATGGGGAATCCCGAAGGGCGGGACGCGCTTAGAATGGCGGTCAACACCTTCTTGGTTAAGAGCGGCAGGGATCAGATGGTAGCCGTCGACGCCATAGACATCGTCGCCAAAGAACATGAGAGGCAGATGAGCGGTTCGGTATCGGATGAGCAAATCGCCAAATTGGGCTTTGACGCCGGAGCGCAATACGTATGCGTCGTGGAACGCACGGAACTTGACGGGTACTCATACGTCGCGACAAGGATGGTAAGCGTCGAGAGCAAGGTGGCGGAGTTCGCGGATATGGTTAAATTACCGCAGGGCGGGGATATTATAGAATTTATTAAATGGCAGATAGGGTCAATGCTTGGGATGAACGTGGGGCCGAAGCCGGCTTCCGACGCGCCGCAAACAGCGTCCGCGCCGACGCAACAACCTACGGCTACCGCTCAGCAACCGGTTAATCAGGCTACTGCGCCGACAAATCAATCTGCCGGTGTAGACAGTTCAGGTACACTTACAGACAGCAGAAATGGGAAGACGTATAAGACGGTGAAAATGCCGGACGGGAAGAGATGGATGGCTGAAAATTTGAACTATCCGACGCAAAATATTGGTAACTCTTGGTGTTATGGCGACAATAAATCCAACTGTGATAAATACGGTTTGCTGTATGATTGGAACGGGGCGCGAACAAGTTGCCCGTCAGGATGGCATCTGCCGTCTCTAGAAGAATGGAATGATTTGGTCGCAAAAGTAGGCGGGTCTATGGCGGGGATGAAATTGAAAGCAAAAAGCGGTTGGTATCAAAACGCTAACGGTACTGATGAGCACGGGTTTTCGGCTCTGCCAGGTGGCATCCGTTACTCCGATGGCGGTTTCGGCGGCACGGGCGGCAGTGAAGGCAATTGGTGGACGGCTACGGTGCGCAGTAACAGTTACGCTGAATACAAGTACATGAAATACAACCACGACGACGTGGTCAATGGCGGAGGCTCTGGCTACGACAACAACAAGATCTACGCGCTATCGGTGCGTTGTGTCGCCGACAAATAACCGCGATTTTCGCCCCCCGCGCAATCCCATTTTTCGCCGAAAATCCCCGGGGCCGCCGCCCAAAACAAGGCGGCCCACCCCGTCATTTAAAGAGGATTTCAGGGTAGTTTTCGCCGCGTTCGGCTAATGTGATATTAACTTTTTCCACCATATTGCCTATAAATATCGTGCCCTCCGACATCGACAATTTCAATCCATTTTCCATCAAGCCGCCAAATCAACTCCGAATTTCGCCGCAACTTCCCGAACGGATTGCGGTTTTACTTCGCCCCGCCTAATCTGTTCGTTCAAAAGTCTGCCGCTCTCTACCCATTTTTTTAATAACTCCGGTCGATATTTGTTTTCAGGCGGTTCATCAATATCGACTGTTTCGACGACTTCGACATCCATTTCTGTGGTAATCATGGTCAAATCCTCCTTATGATATAAAGATAATACATCTCAAATAAAAAATCAAGTTTTTTTTGAAGATTTCACCGGCGCGGGGGTTTGGCCGGACGGGATTGATCACTTAATACCCCTCAACATCCATAAGATAATATTTGGGTAAGGGTGAAGTCAATTTTAAATTAATGGCGAACTAACGCCGTCCCCCCAAAACCTCCCTATAAACCCCCGTGATTTTCCTAACCTGCTTGCCGATATCGTGCTCCTTCCGCGCATAGCGTTTCCCATGCTCCCCCATAACCGCCCGCAGGTGACGGTCGTTTGACAAGATACTGATGTCCCTCGCCAGCGCCTCCGTATCGCGTTCCGCGGAGAGCAGTCCGGTTGATCCGTTGGACACGATATTCGGGATGTCGCAGTGGTTGCTGCCTACGACCGGAATTCCGGCGCAGAGCGCCTCTATGACGACCACCGGCGCGCCGCCTTCGGTGTCGCCGTCGGCGGCGTGGACACTGGGGGCTAAAACTATGTCTGTGCCTTTGAGTATCTCCAGATAACGTGAATACTGGACAGTACCGTGGAAGACGGCTTTGTTTCTTACACCGGCGTCGGTTAGGATTTTCTCAACGGTTTTACGATAGACGCCGTCGCCTAACAGATGCAGTTCCAAATCAATACTATTGCTTTTATTGGAATGATTATTCGCGTTGACAGACAAGGCCTTGACGAATGATTTCGCGGCGTATACGGCGCCTTTTTTTTCACGATTCAGACCGGTGAATAGTACGCGGACTTTCTTATCTTTGTTGGTAATACCATTTATACCATTGTTGATACTACGAATTCTTTCAACATCGACACCCAATCTAATGACCCGTATCTTATTCATCGGACACCCTTTAGCCGCCAACATCTTCCCCATATACTCGCCCTCAACTATAAACGCCGCCCCGAGATCAAAGACCTTTCGGCTCCGCGCCGCCCAAAACGGTTTTCTCAACAGGCTCGTTACGTCCTGACCGTAACACGTTGTCACCAACGGAATATTCAGGCGTTTGACCAAGCGGTAATTGCGCCACGATTCAAGCAAGAAATGACCGTGCAGGATATCCGGGTTTATCCGTTTTATCGTTGATATATGCGGTTCCAACGGGTAGCGCCCAAATATTTTATGGATCAACCGACCCGGTACGGACGATATTCCTCGCGATTGACAGATGGGATACACGGTATCAAAGGGGAATTGCTCTGGGTTCACTAATCGTTGACACAACACGGCGGCGCGGCAATCTTCATTATGTGTAAATTGGCTGTAAATCCAATTCTGCGTAACCGGCAGGTAATACGTTACGAAGTGGCAGACTTTCAGCTTATCCGTATCATCGGCGGCCATAGCGGTATTAACAACCTCCGCGCGTACTTGCTACGTCTTGCGTCTCTTGCGGCTTCGAATATATCCTGCGTCTTTTGATCGCCGCCGGCTTGGCGGGAATATACGGGGACTGTATCGCCGTATTCAACAGTTCCTTTATTAGCTCCAAACTAAGTTTCTTCTGCGGTTTCCGGTGGCGGTTGAGTTCCGCCTCAATGGCGTACGGCAATTCTTTGTCGCTGTACAGTACCTGACATAGCGACTTTTTCGGAAGTATGTACCCCACGGGGCAATCAAACCGCTCGCCAAGAAGCTCTCTGAATATCCACAGAGCCGCGGCGCGCCGCTTCTTATCAAACGGCATTCTCGCGTAGCCGGGGAACTTCGTCTCAAACAATCGGTGCGTATTCGATATGTGCTTCTTGTCGCTCGCCGCCCTCGACGCGCGGATGTACTCGTCATATAGCCCCCGTTCCACAAGCTGCTCCTCCATGCTATACTCTATCTCGAGCAGCTTGAGCACATCGTTTATTGCATACTCCAAGAGCGCCGGTTTTATGGGGCGCAAAAGCCAATTCGCCCTTTGAAACGAATCCTTTTCCTCTTTGTCAATGTTAAGATAGTTAGCGAGATTTATCGGCTGCCCCAATAGTTTCTGCGCCACGGAGATGTCGTTTATGGGCGTTATCGTGCACCCTATCACCGTCTGCGCCATAAATATGTCGTTGCCGCAGGCGAACATTACTTTGATTATGTCTTGACATGTGAGAAACTCCCGCAACGTGTCGTTGCTGCCCATCTTGAGCACGTCGATCACAGCTGCGTTCTCACCGTCGAAGCACTGGAGTATGGAAACGGCGTACTTGTAGTGAAACATACCCTGGTCGCCCTCCATGTCGAGGGCGAGTTTTTTCACTCCCCTCTTTCGCAGGTCGTCCACGTATTCTTTAAGCCGCGGCTCTTCGGTAATTATCGTATCATGTGTCATTATCAGTACTTTCTCAAAACGTCAAGCACGTGGTGGTTTATACGCTCCGCGTTGCCGTACTGCGGCAGCGCCTCGTGGAGCTTCTCGCCCACGGAAATTATCCCGAAGTCGAGGTTTTTGTAATTCCAGTATGAAAAACCTATCCCCATATCCTTAAGAACGGAAAGCAAATCGTCGTACCAGCGCAACTGCGCCTCTAGCTCCACAGGCGCGTAGACGCCGAACTCGTTGCATATCACCGGCACGCCGTACTTTTTTCTAAACGCGTCGACCGGCGCGAACTCCTCCACAAACCGCTCTCTGTTCCACACGCCTTTTGAGAACACGCGTTCATATTTTAACGTGAAACCGGGACCGTAGTCGGACGGGTACGTCCTCTTAACATTAATCTCCGGCTGGGAAATCCACGGCGCGAATTGATGCGTGAAGAGCAGCGGCTCATAGAAATGCACGCTGTAAACGACGTTGTCGTCGTCAAAGGGCGTAAGCTCGTTAAACGTGCCCGGCCAATTCCACATATTGGAGCCGGTGATTATAGTAGACTTCGGCGCGTGGCGCCGTATTTCGCGGCAGAGTTTGTCTTTAACCGCGTTCCAAATTGCCGATGTCGGCGCGACCGGTTCGTTTAGCGATTCGAATAGAACGTGATTGTCGGAACCGTAACGCTCGGATAGGCACGCCCATATCTTCTCGGCCTTTTTGAGGCAGGTATCGTCGTCCGAAAATAATTTTTGAACCGGCGAGTTCGCGGCATCGGCGAAGTCGTGGCCGGGGCACTCGTGCAAGTCGAGTATCAATTTCAATCCGTGTTGTTTTGATAAGGCGACGGCGCGGTCTATATTGACAAGGCGATTCTCGATGGGCGCTTCGTTTTCGGTGAAGAAGAGGTAAGAATCTATGGGAACGCGGACATGGTCGAAACCCCAAGAACTAACGTTGGCAAAATCGGCGGCGGTTATGAAGGACTCCATGTGCTTGTCGATGCCGGGAAATTTCTCCGGGTCCTTCTCTTGTATGGCGTCAACTTGGCTTAGCCAGCCGCCGAGGTTTAGACCTCTTAGTCGTTGGGGTTGATGTTGCGCCGTCATTTGTTTTTCCCTTAACGTCGAAAGGTAATTTTCATATTCGTTTTGTGGGTACGGAATGACACGCCGCTGTCGGCGGGGCGCAGTTGCCCCACCGTGTAACGCTCCGCCATTAGAGCCCCACCTACTGTTCCCCCCGCTATTGTAAAATATACATAGTTCATATTTCGACTACGCTCAGAGACCGGTCGCTTAGGAACGGTAACAGAGCGGAGTCGAAACCAAAACATGCGCCGCTTCGCGTCGCGATATATCAAAATCAATTACACAAACAATACGATTTCTGATTGTTCCAAATCGATATTGCCTGTGTTGCTGACCGTCTTGCACTTCTCGTCAAAAATTTTGACCGTCTTCTTGTAATTGCCGAAATCGCCCGGAATCTCGTCCCTGTTTACGCTACGCTTGTTGTGCCAATCCTTGTTTATCATGACGCCAAGCCCCGGCTTTCCGTTATCCGTACGTTTCTCCAAGAACAGTAAATCGTGGTCGTAGCTACCCATATTGCGCCATTGACCCTCTTCGCATAGCGCCGGGGTCTCCAATTTTAACGCGTTTACTCTGCCTATCCACTGACGCAAGTCCCATTTCGCGGTCTCCATATCGGATGGACGGGTGGTCACCACGTTTACTTGCTTCACGGCGCCGTGCTCGTAGCCGGTCGTCATCATCAGGCCCTTAGAGAATACGGCCGCCAACACGTAACGGTTCTTCTGCATCTCAAGCGTCCCCGGCTGATCTTGCGCCAACCGCGTCGTATCGTGCGACTCCGGGAAAGAGATAGACGGGGCGATGTTTCTGAATTGCTCGTGCTGATCCAAGCACCACGGCCCCTCAAAATTCCACCACTTGCTCGAATTGAATAGGTAGTCGAAACCGCAACCGTTCAACGCCAAAGTCTGATCGACCGTGCAACCGAGGCTCTCGGCCAAGAACTTCGCCCCTTTAACCCGCTTGCGGGCGTTCACTATCAGCGGCGCCCACATATCTTTGGGAATCTTGTAGGCCGCGTCGCAACGGAAACCGTTTATACCGATCTCCTGATAGAAGGCGACTAGATCGTCCCAATACTTCTTCATTCCGGCAATGTCGGTATTCTTTTCAAACTCTATCTCGGAAAGGTCTCCCCATACCGTTATGCTGCCGGGGTTCCCCGGATCAATGGCGAACGGGTGCGCGACCTCTCCGCTCTCGTCGCGCTTGTACCACTTGGGATGCTGCTTGATAAGCGGGCACTCGTTGGCCGTATGGTTTATCACTAGGTCCATATAGACCTCCACGCCGCTGCTTTTGCACTTCTCCACAAACTCTTTGAGCGGCGTAAAATCGTCCGTTTTCGCTTTGGGCGGCAGGAACTCCGCGTTGAGCTTGTAGTAGTCCTTCACCGAGTACAGGCTCTTAGACCCGCCCACCTCGTGGAACGGGTTCACGTACACGGAGTTGAACTTCATCGACACAATAGCGTCGAGGTGGGCGCCCCAGTCGCCGATCGTTTTGAAGAAACGCGGGAATAGGTTGTAAATTACCGCCGGCACATCGTTCCTCACTGCCATTTTTAACCTGCCTGTCTGTTTTATTAATGGTTATTGATTAGTTGCTATCTTGCGACCGCGATACTTAAAATATAATATTAAGTCAGCCGAAACTACCACAATATTAAAAATATACAACCAGAAGACCCAATCCAGAGGATCCAGAATCTTGCGGGCCAGCCCGAAAATGTACCCCAATATTATAATCCCGATGAAGTACGGACTCTTACCCGCAACGGATTTCGACCTAAGCGTCCTGACTATGGACAACGGCCAGCTCAGCCCGAAACAGACCAACATCAACGACTCAAAGATATTTTTATACAGTTCCATTGCAGTTCTATCTCCTTAAAAATCAATGCGTTATACCGATATATCTTCGTAACTGTATTGATATCAATATATTACCGCGTTCAACCCTGTTATAAAAACGATTTTGACTCTGTATCAACGTAACTGTATCTTCAATAAAATCAACCCATTAGCTCTCCACGAAACACCGCCCGAGCCGGTCCGCTCATAAACACCGGATGTCCCCTGTCCCCGTCCCACGATATCTGCAAATCCCCGCCCAGCAAACGTACCGTCACGTCGTTCCCGCCAAGACCGCTCACCACCCCGGCCACCACCGCCGCGCACGCCCCGGTACCGCAGGCCTGCGTCTCCCCGCAACCCCGCTCGTAGACGCGCATACGCACCTCGTCCCGGGATATGATATGCACAAACTCCACGTTCACGCCCTTGGGGAAGAACGGATGCCGCTGGATCGCCGGACCCGCCGCAAGCACCAGCTCGTCGCTCAAATCCTCCGCGTAGATCACCGCGTGCGGGTTGCCCATAGACACCGCCGTCACCCGAAAGGTCTTGTCGAGAGCCGTAATCTCCCGCATAATGAAGTCCTTGTCGGTAATCTCCGCCGGGACTACCGGAATCTCGTCCGGCAAAAGACGCGGCGCCCCCATGTTCACTCGATAGCTCCCGCCGTGCGGCCCGCCCCGGTCATTGAGCGCGGTCGAAATACCCAAACTCTCAACCTCTATCGGCCCCGCAAGCGTCTCAATGACAAACCGTTCCGCCGACCGGCCGGTCAGGCGCAAATACTCCCCAAAACAGCGCACCCCGTTGCCGCACATCTCCGCCTCGCCGCCGTCCGCGTTAAAAATCCGCATCCGATAATCCGCGCCGCCCGCGGCAGCCGGAAGCACGCATATAACCCCGTCGGCCCCAACCCCGCGCCGTCTATCGCACAGCGCGGCGGCACGAGACCCCGCGGCGTCGGATTGCGCGACATCCGCGCAGTCCAGCATGACGAAATCGTTGCCAAGCCCCTCAACCTTTATGAATTGCGTCCCACCCATAAAAATACCCTCCGCACACACTCACACCCATTATTATAGTTACTAACGCATTCAAGATTCCCCCTCGACGACCTCCCAGCAAATCAAATTCCATTTGTCCGGGGCAAGCGTTTCCTCCAAGTGAGCTTTTTGCTTTGCCGATAGATCCAACGCGGCCTGGCCGCCGGCGAATAGGCCGTCCATTACCGTTTTGATTTCCGCGCCGGTTTTTGATTCAAGCCATTTTATCAAAGCCGCCGACAGCTTATCTATCTCTGCGCCGTCGCATTCTTCTATTAACGCCGGGACATACCTTTGTTTGTCTTTATTGTCATGCAAAAACTGCAATATCTCTTGCTGACTTGATAGCACATCTTCGCCGCTCTCGTTTACAAAGGCTATCTTTTTGTCGTTACTCTTCCGATGTTGCAACAGCGCAACCAAGCCCTGCCGGTCCGCCTTGAAACCGCTATGGATGCCGTTAGGCAGGTTCTTGTATTTTTCCACCGACTCTTTGGTCAGATCCTGCCTGAAAACCTCTAAAGACAGGTGGCTTAAGCCAAAGTTTTCCGGTTCAATATCCTCTATGCTGTTCTGCATCATCCTTAAACTTCTTTTTATCTGCTCTTGTTCGAGAACATCAACGCGATCCGTCCTATTGTTGTTATCCGTTACGTCGCCGGATATTTCGGAACCGGCTATCGTCATAGCCGCCGCTCGTTTATCTATGCGCTCCGGCAGCTCCAGATACTCTTCAATATTCTTGTCGGGCCAGAAGTTCACGCTAAAAACGACCTTGTTTGGGCCGCCGATACGGTCTACGCATCCGATACGTCTGACTGCGCGTATCAGATTCCAGTGGATGTCGTAGTTTATTACGCAATCGCAGTCCTGAAGATTCCGATCTTCGCCCAAAACGTCGGTCGCAATAAGGACGTTTATCGGATGCCTGAGTTGATCTTCATTTGCTTTTTGAGATTGCGGCGAAAATCTTTTGAGAATGTCATCGATATTCCTTGTGTCCCCGGTGACGCATTCCACATTGGCGCGGCTGCCGAAATATACCCTTAGACAGCTAAACAGGTATTCGGCGGTGTCGCCGTATGCCGTGAATATCAACGCTTTTTTGCTGCCGCTGGCGTTCTGGATATGTTCCTCTACCGTTTCAATCAATCGTTTTATCTTGATATCCTTCGCCAAGGAAAATTTTTCCAACTCACCCAGTAAGCCGCTAAGTTTGGCGATATCTTCTATAATGTCTTTTTCGTACGTGTTTATATCCTTTATATCCTTCATCGGTATTTTTTTCTTTTTGTCAATGGCCAGCTCCTCATATTCCGGCGAGTCTTCGTCTTGCAGAAGTTCGGTTATGTCTCCGCTATCAAATTCGTCGGATCTTTCCAACGCCCGCAACACGGATTTATGGTATGCCAAAATTTTCTCCAACGTGACCTTGAACGACACCCACGAGCTTTCGAGGCGTTTTGCGAGCAGTATGTGCATCATTTTAACGAGACGGAACGCTTTTCTGCTGTCTTCGGGAACGACACGCTTACTCGTAAGACCGGCGTATACCGCCGGCATGTACGCGGAAAAGCGTACCGGCAGCAGCTCTATTATCTCGGAAATAGTCTTGGCGCTCTCCACGCAGTTTGGGGTCTCAATGATGTTCGCGGGTTTTTCAAGTTTAGGAAAGGATATCTCCGCTTTTGTCACCATTTTTCTTGTTCTGGCTAAAATCAGGGAATCCGTCAAATCCAAAAAGCTACCGCCGTCAATCCCGCGCAAGGCCCCTATCAGAGCGCCGACGGCCGGTTGTTCCGCCTTCGCCCACTCATTTAACCTCTCCTGCGCCAGCCTGAAGAGAGCATCCGTGTTTTCAAACCCGCTTATCAGCTTAATTCGGTTGCGGATGCCCCAAAATGAATTATTCAACGGCGCCGCCGACAGCATAAGTACCTTGACATCGCTGTTATTTCGTAATATTATCTCCAACAAAAATTGATATCTGCTGTCCTCGTCGTTTTGCAGTTCTTGGCTCTCGTCTATGACAAAGAGTTTGGGCTTTTCGTTCGTTAAATATTCAAGCCGTTCGCCGAGTCTGCCTGCGGTTAATTCCGGGTATAATATTATTTCATAATCAAAATTATCGCCCTCGGGAACAGCGCCGTCGTGCCATGTATATCGTTCCCAATATTGCTTCAACCGCTTCGGGGTAATCACAATAACTTCCCTGTTTTGCATCCGGTAGTATTTGATAACCGCCAGCGCGGTGAACGTTTTGCCCAAACCGACGGCATCCGCCAAAACGGCGCCGTTTTTCTTTTCCAACATCTTGACAAGGCTCACCACCGCTTTTCTCTGGAAGTCTAACAGCGTTTTATAGATTTCCGTTTTTTCCAGCCGCTGCTCTATTTTTTCCAGCGTATTTTCTTCGGGCAACAGTTCGGACACGATCTTCATATACATATCGCACGGCGTGTACTCCTTGAATATATTAGCTATTTCATCCAAGAATTCTTGCTTCGCCTCTTTAAGTTTTTGCGTATCGTTCCACAGCGCGTCGAACCACGCGGCGAATTCATTGTGCTCTTCGTCATTTCCCATAACCGCGGTGTTTAGCTCTATGTGGTTAGTCGGCCCCACCCCAAGTCCGGCTTCCGTCAGGTTGGAGTTTCCCGTAACGAAGAATTTGTTGCCGCCGTTTTTGGCGTTCAGCAAAAACATCTTCGCGTGGCAGAAGTCCGATTCGATGATCTTGACCTCTACCTTCTCCTGCTCTAAAAATTTTATGGAATCCTCGGCAAGTTTCCTCAGCCGGAGGGCGTTGCATATCCCGATCTCTTGGTTCAGGAGGTCGAACTTTGAGGCATTGCCGGCGATTCCGCCCCAGATTAGGCGAAACCGCTCGATTTTGTTGTTTATGCGCTCGTTTAGCCACGATAGGGCGCCGATAGTAAAATAGCCGGTTACGATGTCCATATCACCGTCCTCGGCATACTTCGAGAGCCATCCGGCGACACTCTTGTCCGCCGATTCGTTTTTGGTATTGTCCAATAGCATAAAAAACCTCCTATCTATCCTTGCTTTTCAATCCAACGCCTCAACCAAAAACTCAACGGCCGCCGCAACGCTCCGCTCTCTAACCGCCTCCCGGCCGCCGCTAAAGACAAACCTGCGGCTTTGCGCCTCCCCGCGACGGAACGCTCCCACGAAGACAAGGCCCACTGGCTTCTCCGCCGTACCGCCCCCGGGGCCGGCTACCCCCGAAACGCTCATTGCGCAGCCGCATCCAAAGAGCTTCGCGACGCCGACGGCCATCGCCTCAACCACCGGCGCGCTTACCGCGCCGCAACGCTCCAATACATCCGCCGGAACGCCGAGAATATCGCGCTTAACGCCGTTGTCATAAGCGATTACGCCGCCCCGAAAATACTGCGACGAACCCGGCACGGATGTAACGCTGCCGCTCAACAACCCTCCGGTGCAAGATTCCGCCACAGCAAGGGTAAGGCGTTGATTTTTCAAAAGTTCGGACAAACGCACTATCTGTGATTCCATAATACTTCCGTCTATAAGCGGTTGATTTTCCTAGAAATAGATCCTCTTACGCCAAAAAGACCATCACCCACCTGTACGCCCATATCGAAAACATCAGCGTAACGTTCGCCAGCACCCCGGCAACAACATCGTCCATCGTCACGCCCACGCCGCCCTCAAGCTCCTCCAAACGGTATACCGGATATGGCTTCACGATATCGTAAAAACGGAATAGAACGAAACCCAATACCAAGGTACGGATGTTTATCGGAATCATGAAAAACGTGACGAACTGCCCGACCACTTCGTCAAATATCGTCTGCTTCGGATCGTCCTGCCCGAAAATCTCCTTCCCCCTGTCCGTCAAAAAAAAACTGATAGCCGTGAGGGTCACAATCGCCCACCAATAGCCGAGCGCGTTCTCCGGACCAAGTATGAACGAGAGCTTATCCTTCGCAAAGAACAGTATCGCTATCGTAATCGCCGAGCCTACAGTACCCGACGCGAACGGAAAATAGCCGATAAAAAAGCACGACGCGCCCAGTTTTCTTGTCCAATAGATTATCGTATTCATCACACATCAACCCTCTCGTTAAGCGCCTGGGTAAGCGTGAGCTGATCCACGTGCTCTATCTCCAGCCCCGCCGGCAACCCCCTGGCAAACCGCGTTACCCGCACCCCGTCGCCCTTCAGCACCTTCGCCAAGTAGAGCGCCGTCGTCTCGGCGTCCCCGCTGCCGCCCAAACCGATGATAACCTCTTTAACCTCAACATCGCCCTCATCCCCGCCCAAGCGCTCGCGCAACCGCGCTATCTGCAATTTCTCCGCGGTTATGCCGTTTAGCGGCGATAACAGCCCCCCAAGGACGTGGTATAACCCTCTATAGCGCCCGGCGTTTTCTATTGTAAAGACGTCCGTCGGCTTCTCCACCACGCATATCTGCGACCTGTCTCGCGACGCGGAGGCGCACACCGCGCACACATCTCCCTCGCTGTAGTTGAAGCAGACGCCGCAACGCCTTACCTTCCGCCGCACGGACAGCACCGTATCGGCCAAATGCTTCGCCTCCGCCTCCGGCCTCTCCATAAGGTAGAGCGCAAGACGCCACGCGCTCTTGCGGCCTATGGTGGGCAGCCGGCTAAGCGCCGCGACCAATTCCTCCAAGCTCTCAAGCATCCACTAAAGCCCCGGCAGCCCTAAACCGCTCTGGATCGACCCGAAGACCGACTCCGAATCGCCCTTGGCCGCCTCCAAGGCGCTCGTGTGGGCGGCGACGATCAGATCCTCGAGCATCTCCACGTCCTGCGGGTCAACCACCTCGGGGTTGATCTTGATAGACACCAACTCATTCTTACCGTTAAGAACGACTTTGACCATACCCCCGCCGGCCGCGCCCTCGTACTGCTTGCGCTGCAGTTCCTCCTGGGCCTTTACCACCTGGGTCTGCATCTTCTGAGCCTGCTTCAGAAGTTTGTTCATGTTTTTCATGGTTCAACCTTGCCTATAGTTTTTGTTTTTAAATCCTATAACCCTTGTTCAGACAACGACTTATTAACACTCTAACTCAACAACTCGCCATCAAACACATCCAATATCGTTTTGAGTATCGGTTCTTTTTTTACATCTTCCTCAAACTTCGCCCTCTTGGCGTTGATGCCGCTCAATTTATTGATATTTGATTTATCAACACCGCCATTATTATTGCCGATACTTATATTAACAGCATCAACGTTGCTCTTGTTGGTACTCGGTTTATCTATACTATTATTATTATCTTTCTTGACGAGATTATTATCAACACTGTTATTATTGGCACCTCCGTCGCTATTATCCCCCCTCGTCGGCACATACAACCCCGTTCCCGCCGCCGTTACTTCATTTTTTTTTTTACGTCGTCCACAAAAAGCGCCGAAGACGCCGCGCCTCCGCCCTCCGCGGCTAATTTTAATAATTGCTCTATACTCGCCGAGCTGTCTAAATAGAGTAACTTCAACACCATCAGCTCAACTAAGAACTGCGGGTAAGCGCTCCACTTCAGCTCCTGCCCCGCCCTGTTCACTATCTCCGCCATACGCAGCAGGTCAGGCTCCGCGAACGCTTGCGATTCTTGGGCGAACGCTTTCGCCTCGCCGGCCTCTATTTCTATCCCTCTCGCTTCTAAGGCGCCGGGGATTTTTGCGAACAGCAGGTTGCGCAGGTGTTCCTGCAGGCCGCCGATCAACTCGTTCAGCTCGTAGCCTTCGAACAGCGTCTTTTGAACCGTTTCCAGCGCCACGGCTTGATTTTTTTCCTTGATATCCTTCATCAGTTCGCGGTAGGTGTCCGTCCCGACCAGCCCCAGCACCGCGCGCACTTTCGGTTCCGTGAGGTTTTCGCCGCAGAAGGAGCAGGCTTGATCTAAGAGGCTCAGCGAGTCGCGTACGCTGCCGTCGGCTTTGCGGGCTATGACGGAGAGCGCGCTTTTGTCGAACGCCACGCCCTCTGCCTCGCATATCTTAGCGAGGTGCGCGGCGATCCTCTCGGCGCCTACGCGCCTGAAGTCGTAGCGCTGGCAGCGGGAGTGGATAGTCGATGGGATCTTTGCGGGTTCCGTGGTGGCCAGGATGAAGATCACGTTTTGCGGCGGTTCCTCGAGCGTTTTGAGCAACGCGTTGAAGGCGCTCTTTGTGAGCATGTGCACCTCGTCTATTACCACAACGCGGTAGCGCCCGCCCATAGACGTGTACCCGATGTTTTCGCGCAATTCGCGGATGTCGTCGACGCTGTTGTTGGAGGCGCCGTCGATCTCCATCACGTCCAGGCTTACGCCGCTCAGGATGTCCTTGCAGGTCGAGCACTCGCCGCACGGCGTAGGGGTGGGGCCTTTCTCGCAGTTCAGGGCGCGGGCAAGTATGCGGGCGGCGGTCGTCTTGCCTACTCCGCGCGTGCCCGTGAATACGTAGGCGTGGGCGACCCTATCCTTCTCTATGGCGCGGCGCAACGTGTCGACGATATGCTCTTGGCCGATCATGTCGCCGAACGTGCGAGGGCGCCATTTCCGCGCAAAAACGATGTAGCCCATAACCCACCCGCGTGATGAAAAAAAGGACCAAGCTTACCTGCGGCACACCAAGCATCCGCTTACCGTTGCTCCCTTCCGGGCCTGGCGGGGTTCACAGCCTACGGTTGCGCAGGACCTGGTCCCGTTGATTCGCCGACAAACAGACAAATGGCGGAGAGGCAGGGATTTGAACCCTGGGTACGGGATCCGTACACACGCTTTCCAGGCGTGCCCCTTAAACCGCTCGGGCACCTCTCCGAAAACAACACGAACTCTTAATATAGTAATTGGGCAAGCAATTTGCCAAAAAAATATTTCTAACCCCGCCTATTGTGATTCGCGGCAGCTATAATATATATTATGACATCGGCCTCGATTTTGACTTTAAAAACCCAAACCAAAGGAAAATCAATGACAAAAACGGCCATGATCTCCGGCATAACCGGCCAAGACGGCGGCTATTTAGCCAAATTTTTACTCGAAAAAGGCTACCGGGTCTTGGGCCTCTACCGCCGGGGCTCCACCGATACCTTCTCCAAACTCCGGGAGCACGGCATCCTTGACCGGATAGAGCTGCTCGATTTCGACCTGCTTGAGTTCTCCAATATCTGCCGCCTATTAAAACGCCACACCCCGGACGAGTTTTACAACCTCGCCGCTCAGAGCTTCGTCGCGGCCTCGTGGGAGGAGCCGCTCTACACCGCGCAGGCGGACGGCATGGGGGTACTCTACATCCTCGAGGCGATCCGGGAGTTCTCGCCCCGCACGCGCTTCTACCAAGCCTCCACCTCCGAGATGTTCGGCAAGGTTCAGGAGACGCCGCAGACGGAGAAGACGCCCTTCTACCCGCGCTCCCCGTACGGCATCTCAAAACTCATGGCGCACTGGGCCTGCGTGAACTACAGCGAGAGCTTCGGCATTTTCGCCTGTTCCGGAATACTCTTCAACCACGAAAGCCCGATGCGCGGCAAGGAGTTCGTAACGCGCAAAATAACATCGCACTTCGCAAGGCTCTTCACCGGACAAACAGAGGAGCCGCTTGAGCTGGGTAACATGAACGCGATGCGTGACTGGGGCTTCTCCGGCGACTACGTAGAAATGATGTGGAAGATGCTCCAGCACGACAAACCGGATACTTACGTCATAGCCACCGGAGAGACGCACGCCATAAGGGAGTTTATCGAGGAAGTCAGCAAACGCTGCGGGTTCGAGCTGCGCTGGGAGGGAAGCGGGGCGGACGAGGTCGGCATAAACGGCAAGACCGGAAAGACGATCGTAAGGGTCAACCCGAAATTCTACCGTCCGGCGGAGGTGGACATACTGATCGGCAACCCGGAAAAAGCTATCAGCGAGCTTTCGTGGAAGGTCAAAGTCACGTTTAAAGATCTTTGCGCCATGATGATGGACGCGGATATAGAGCGGGCCAAAAAAGGTACGTTGTGATTAAACACAAATAAAGGTCGCCATTAATGCCGGATGATTCGTCAAAAAAATTTTCCGTCCTAGCGCTAACCTCCGTTTATCCACGCTCTAATGAGGACAACGAGGTCCCTTGGCTGCGGATATCCATGCGCGAGCTTGCGGCGCGCGGGTGCGGCGTGGCCGTAGCCGCCCCGTCGTACAAGGGGCTAAAAAACCACCGCGTCGACGGCATCCCCGTCTACCGCTATAGGTACGCGCCGGCAAGTTTGGAGTTTCTGACCCACGACGAGGGCGCGCCCTCCAAAATAGCGCGGAACCCGTTTTTGCAACTCTTGGCCGTTCCATACCTAATCTCCGGTTCGCTGAAAACGCTCCTCTTGTGCCTCAAGTTGAAGCCGACGGTTATCCACGTACATTGGCCGTTCCCTCACGCGTTTATGGCCTTCTTCGCGCGCTTTTTTTGCAGACGGCCGAAAATTATACTGACATTCTACAGCGCCGAGCTTCTGTTGGCCAAAAAGAAAAAATGGATCAGGCCGATACTGAAAAAATTCATTAAATGGGCCGACTCGGTCGTCGCGATAAGCGCCTTCGCCAAGGATACCGTGAGGGGTATCTACGATAGAGAGATCGAGATACTGCCATACGGGACGACGCTGCGCAACGTCTCCGGCGCGACGGCCGCGCCCCCTCCTTCCGACAAGTTCCGCATCCTATTCGTCGGCCGGCATATCGAGAGAAAGGGCATAGAATACTTAATCAAGGCGGCGGCGGCGCTCGATCCCGACATCTATCAGGTCCGAATAGCCGGCCAAGGCGACCTGACGGAAAAACTGAAAGCGCAAGCCGCCAAGGAAGCGCCCAAACAGGTCGTATTCTTAGGAAAAATTTCAAACGAAGAACTCGAAAACGAGTACCGAAACGCCGGTTGCTTCGTCCTTCCCGCCATCGTCGACTCGCGGGGCGACACGGAGGGCTTAGGCGTGGTTATGATAGAAGCCGCGGAGTACCGCGTCCCGGTAGTGGCAAGCGCCGTGGGCGGGATAGCGGACGTCGTCATAAATAACAAAACCGGCCTATTGGTCAAAGAAAAATCGCCGCAGGAATTAGCCGACGCGATAAGACGCCTACATGACGATCCGACCCTATCTAAAACGCTTGCCGACAACTGCTTAGCCCACGTGAACGAGTTTTTTTCGTGGGAAAGAATTACGGAAAAACAAGTGGCAATATACAAAAACCTTATTAAAGGACGCTAAACCATGCGCATAATCTCCCCATCCGCCTATCTATCCACGCTAACCGGCCTAATCCGCAACTTCCGGGCGCGAAGCCCGGTCTTCCCCTTCTACGCCTCCTTTAAACTGACCTCCAAATGCCACTTCGGCTGCCCGTTCTGCAACGTCAAAAAAGACCCAGTCCCCGACCTGTCCACCTCCGACATCAAAGCCATCCTGCGGAACCTCTCCCGCTCATCCGTTCTAATGACCAGCTTTGAGGGCGGGGAACCGCTGCTGCGCCCCGACATCGAGGAACTGCTCATCTACGCCCGCCGCAGCTGCAACTTCTACCTCCTGTTCACCACAAGCGCCAAAGACCTGCTATCGCACCCGATAGACCGGTATTCGCAATACATAGATTTCCTGCACGTCTCAATAGACGAGGGGCACGGCAATTTGGAACTTTTTGACTCCCTGGGCGAACTCTCCCAACTGCCGGTCGGACTCTCCGTGCAAACCGTCGTCACCCCGGACACATTAAACGCGCTTGACGACAAGGTGCGCATCTGCTACGAAAACAACGCCAACATCGTGGTCATACCCGCGGCAATAATGGACAACGCCAAAAACTGCTTCCCCGACATGGACCGCTTAGAACGCAAAACACGCTGCCTGCGCAAACTCTACCCCAACACAATCCACACCCCCGCCGGCTTCTTCGACGCCTACCGCCGCGGAAAATGCTCAAGCGCCTCCGTAATCATCGCCCCGGACGGCCGCCTATACTACCCATGCCACATCCTAGGCCAAAAAGGCCCCGATTTAAGAGTTACCGCCCTGTCGGATTGGCTGACATCAAAAGAGGCCGCCGATATGCGGCGGATGATGAAACGCTGCGAAAGAAACTGCGGATGGTACCAGTACTACGCCATAGACTCATACACATCTATATCGTCGGTGATCGACGCTTTGCGGCCCGTTGTTTTTAATTAACAGCGGGGTTGCTAGGGCTATAGTTGCGCCGCGTCTTCTATCATCTCCCGCAAGATAAGCAACTTTGTATGCCCGTGCTTGTCCGCCGCTACGCGCAACTCGTTTGTGAACGCATCTTTAGCGAATATATATAGGTGAGCGTTGTTATAGCCGAACATCTCGCTCTTGCGAATTAGATCGCGTAGGATATCCGTACCAACTGTGTTTTTCCATTTGCACTCGGCGAACAACGCGTCGCTTTCACGCGCCGCCATGATGTCAATCTCCTCCTGCGTATGCGTCGTCGGGTTCGTGCCCCACCAACGGCCGATGTTGTTTACGAAAAACGGCAATTTGCCTTTCCTCGCCTGCGTAATTAACCACTGTTTGCAAATTTCTTCAAATACTAACCCCATGTACACGCTATACTGACCCTTGACATCGTTGTCATAGACTTGGTCGCCGAGCCCCGCCGCTACCGCGCTCATGTTCGGGAAAACAAAGCGATACCAAAATCGAAACATTAGGTCCTCAAGCCTATAAATACTCCGCCTGCCCCCCATCTCGCCAAAAGGGTACTCTTTGGCCGCTAACCCTAGCATTATCAACGAGTTGAGATACTTGGCGCACTTGTTGCCCTCAAGCCCGGACTTAGTTGCGATTTCGTTTAACCGCGACGCCCCGTAAGCTATTGATTCTATAATGATGTTGTATGTTGATGGTTCACGCAACTCCTGTTTTATGAGATTGGATGGTTCCTCAAAAAAATACCCGGACGTTGAGAAGAACGCGTCGATAGCGTTGCCGCGTACACTCTTTCGTGCATTTATCTTGCTGAGATATTCAGGGACACCGCCGGTCATGCCGTACAACACCGCCTTGTCGGCAGGGCTAAACGCCGTCAGGAACGGCAACGCCTCAAAAAAGGTGAACGGACGCACTTTAAACTGCGCCGTACGGCGGCCGTAGAGCGGACTCTTGGCGCCAAGCACCTGATTCTCCATGAAACTCATGCTCGAACCGCAAAGTATCAACATGAGCTTCGATGTCTCCCTATGGCGGTCAATCATCACCTGAAGCAACGACGAGATACCGCGGTACGACTCCGCGAGATACGGAAATTCGTCGATCACGAAGACAACCCGCTCGGTCGCGGCTAACTCAAAGACCGCCGACAGGGCGCCCTCGTAGTCGCCGAATACCGGCGCGGCGCTCTTGCCGCCTATACACCTACTCAGAGACAACAAGTTGTCCGCGGCAGTGCTCTCATTCGCGGTGAAGAACACCGCCCGCCTCCCTTTAATAAACTCCCGAATAAGTGAAGTCTTCCCAACGCGCCGACGCCCGTAGATCACCGCGAACTCAAACGCCCCGGAACGATACATCTCATCCAGCTTGCCCAATTCCGCCCCGCGCCCATAAAACGCCATATTCGCTCTCCCAACTCACGAGTTTGCTACTTACGAGTATATTATACTATCGCGGCAAGGAAAAAGTCAATAATAAATAAATCTTTTTTATTCCTCCGTAAGCCAATTTTTTCAGAAAAATTTGCTTTTCGGCTTGCGCGGAATGTATATTATATATATCTATAATAAATAATGTCGTACAATTCAAAGTTAATCTCAAAAATATACTGCGCGAAAAGGTTGCGAATACCATACATGTTATATAATGAGTCCAGAAACATTAACCCATAACACACTAGGATATGCGAGGTAAAAATATGCGAAATTTAACTAATTCGGGCGAAATTCACACTACGCGCCCGCGCACCGTGACGTTGCAACCCAAGATCAGTGTACCCCCCCCCCCCCC
>Ga0268262_10000254_pt1 | contig 72192 bp, 68 predicted proteins | sample TergutNc150P3_FD_190354 | JGI IMG/M metagenome (GOLD analysis project Ga0268262, IMG submission 190354) | Nasutitermes corniger P3 segment gut microbial community from laboratory colony in Florida, USA - Nc150 P3 (SPAdes) (version 2) | ecosystem: Host-associated > Arthropoda: Insects >...
CCCGGATAGAGCAACTGCCTTCTAAGCAGTGGGTCGCAAGTTCAAATCTTGCTGTGGGTATTATGAAGGTTGTGTTTTTTGCAGCACTTATCGCTTTGGCTTTGGCTGTGCTGGGGTTTGCAAAATCGCCGGATTTGCCGGAAATTAAAGAGGCAAGTGCTTTTGTGCCTCGCACAGAGGCAGCCAAATGGATGTCGCTTGGCTACAACTCCGCTGCTGCCAGCTTGTTTTGGATAGGCGGCATAATAGCTTATAGCGAAACAATGTTTGATGGCAAAACATTCCAGTGGCTCTCTCACTTGGCAGATGCCTCCACAAGGCTAGATAGCCTGTTCAAAACACCATATACATTCGTCAGTGCAATAACGGCAAACAACGAACAAGATACTACAGATTACGTACTCTTGCGCCGTGGAGTAGAGGCTTTTCCAGACGATTGGCGGCTGGCTGTTAGCTCTGCTTTTAGATTTGCCAATGGACCTAGCCAAAATTATGCTTATGCTGCAAAAATAATGAAACCCTTTGAAAAAGATACTGCCGCGCCGGAACATATTCGCAGAATAGCCAGAACATTTGAGCTTAAATCCATGCCTATAGACCTAGCCTTAACTCAAATTATGGACGATTATTTGAACCCAGATTACAGAACCTTTCAAAGAGGATTAGCCGTTAAAGCAGCCAGAGTGCTTAACAACGGAGCGCAAGTGGACAAAATTGAATCTATTCTGAACGATATGGCAAAACAGAAAATTAGTCTGCAAAATGCTTTTGCTGCTCTTATGAGCATGAATCTCACTCTTCCCAATAACCCGTAACCTGAAGCTCCGGTGTTGCATTTGGGAAATTTTCGCAAATAAAAGAAATAATTTTACGAATGCTTTTAACGGAGTTTTTGGGTTTCTCCAATTCCACAACGGATAAACTTACCTTCACAGCCGGAGTATTTCCGCCTTCTTTAAGGTTTTCAAAATCGCTCACATCCAATTTCACATCTTTGAATTCCACCTTGAATTCCTTTTGCAGTTCTGGTTTTAGTTTTAGCTTCAATGGTTTTTTGTCTGGATTCCACACATAAAATGTCCATTTTTTTTGCACTCCCTTTTTGTAAAAACCGAGGTCTAAATATCTTTCGCTAAACACAATGGGATTTTCAACCTTGCCCTTGACTGTCGCTATATAAGGGGTTCCGCTTGTATCAACCAATATTATATTGTGTACAAAATCGCCTTCCATATATGCCGTGTTCAATGTGAAATTGATTTTAAAATTTTGCCCCGGACTTATTTTTTGAGGGTAAATAAAATTCTCACCCCCTGTCATCTGGTCAAAAACGCTTTCAAGCTCTATTAATTGCGAAGAAGTGTTTTTACCCTTTATTTCAACATCCTTTTTTATGCCCTGTTGCAAAATCCCCAAATCCACTGGTTCAAATATAAATGGATTCGCCACCTTTCCAGCATTTTGCATGGCAAAAGCGGCAAAAACCAAAAAAAGCAGAAGAGAAAAAAAATTCCTAAACATAATTATTAAAAGTTGTTTACTGTGAGACAAACAAAAAATGTAAGCAAATAACTATACCATATAATGGTAAATGGATAATTCAAAAACCTTTTCAATGCCGATTTTTCAGTCCTGTTTTTGATGTCTATTACTTTCAGGTTTTTCAAAAAATACCAGCCGCTCAGAAAAAAGCCTGCAAGGGAAATTAAAATTATCAAAAAAATCATACATCCTCCTCAAGTTGGCAAAATAACATAACGCGCTGCAAAAAATGCCGCTATGAAATAGGTTCCAATATTTATTTTTTTCAAATTCCTAGAAATGCTATTTATTAAAACATAACTCAAAACACCAAATGAAATTCCCTCTACAATGGAATGTGAAAATGGCATAACAATCATTGTGATGAATGCTGGAACAGATTCTGAATAGTCTTTAAAATCCATATTTTTAAATGATTGGCTCATAAACATATTGTAGCCAGCAAATATAAGCATAGCAGACACAGCTGCAACCGGAACAGCGTGAAGCATGGGGAAACTGAATAAAGCTATAACAAAGCAAAGAGCTGTGACTATGCTTGTGATGCCGGTTCTGCCTCCAACGGAAACTCCGGTGGAGCTTTCTATATAGGTTGTGGTTGTATTTGTTCCAACTATTGCCCCAAACACAGTTGCAAGGCTATCTGCCACAAAGGCTTTTTTGATATTTTTTGGGTAGCCGTCTTCGTCAACCATATTTTCAGTAGCATTTGATACTCCGAGCAAAGTTCCCATTGTGTCAAAAATATCAACGCTTAACAACAAAAGAACCAAGCAAATAAAATCGTAAGATAATATTTCTGAAAAATCAAACTTAAACAGAGTTACAGAAACAGAGGGTGGCAAAGAAAAGAAAGTATCTATTTGCGTTAATCCAAAAGACAGACTGATAATTGTAATCAGTATAATTCCAACAATCATTCCCGCATAAATCTTTTTTACATAAAAAACTCCAATTATCAAAATTCCAAGGCAGGCAAGCAACACGCTAGGGTCTGTTATGTTGCCAAATCTTATGCTGTTTTCGTGCATTTCAATAATCTTAGCTTGTTGCAATCCTATGGAAGCTATAAAAAGCCCAATGCCAGGGCAAAACGCCACTTGCAAACTTCTTGGAATTAAATTAACCACGAGTCTTCTCAAATCAAAAATGGAAAGCATAAAGAAAATAATGCCTTCCACAAAAACAGCTCCCAAAGCAAAACTCCAGCTATGCCCCAGAGATAAGCATATAGTATATGCAAAAAACGTATTCAATCCCATGCCGGGAGCAAGTGCAAAAGGCAGCTTTGCATATATACCCATAACAAGAGTGCCAAAAATTGCAGCCAACGCGGTTGCGGTGAATTGAGCAGATTTATCCATGCCAGTTTCGGCTAAAATAGTTGGGTTAACAAATAAAATATAAGACATCGCAAAAAAAGTGGTGATTCCTGCCACTAATTCTTTATATATGGTAGAACCATTTTTGGCTATTCCAAAATAATTTTCCAAAAAGTTCATTTGGGTATAATATAGTAAATTGTCTTAAAAATCACTCCCCTTTACTCACCAGCAAATACGCCGCAGGGACAATCATCAAACTGAACACCATAGAAACCAATATGCCGCCTATAACTGCAACACCCATTGGAACTCTGGATTCTGCGCCTGCGCCAAGGGCAAGTGCTATGGGCATAAATCCGCAAACTGTGGCTAGGGAAGTCATCAAAATTGGACGAAGCCTTGCGCCTGCTGCGTCTGCGACAGCTTCTTTTAGCGATAAGCCAACTGCGTGGCGTTGATTTGCAAATTCAACGATTAAAATTCCGTTTTTGGTCACAAGACCAACAAGCATAACAAGACCAATTTGACTGAAAATGTTTATGGTATGCCCACCAATAAAAAGCGCAACGAGAGCGCCAAAGAGCGCGAGCGGCACGGTTAGCATAATGGTAAAGGGATGGCGAAAACTCTCAAACTGGGCGGCTAAAAGCATATATACAATCAGCAGAGCAAGACCAAAAACCATTGCCAAGCTGCCGCTTGCCTCCATAAAATCGCGCGAGGTTCCTGCCAGTTCTGTTTTGAAATTATCGCCCAGCTCTTTTTTTATTATGCCGTGCATCTCTGCAATAGCATCGCCAAGAACAATGCCCTCTGCGGGGCTTGAAGAAATTGTTGCAGAAACATAGCGATTATATCTGTAAATTTGCGGAGGAACAGCTTGTTCTTTTAGAGTCACCATTTGGTCTAGAGAAACCAAATTATCGGTTGAATTTTTTATGTAAAGGGCTTGGAGGCTGGCAGGTTCATTTTTGTTGCGCGCATCTATTTCACCTATAATTTGATATTGCTTGCCATCTTTCAAAAAATATCCATAGCGAAGACCGCTATATGCTAGCTGCAATGCTTGTGCTACCTCTTTTGGAGCAACACCAGAAGCTCGCAAAAAATCTCTGTCCATTTCCACATTCAATTGCGGCTTTGTGAATTTCAAATTCACATCCGACATAGTCAACAAACGGCTGCTTCCAATTTTATCCATTAAATCTGGCAGGCGTTTTTTTAGGGAATCAAGCTCGCTCGCTTGCACCACAACCTGCACGGGAAGCCCAGCTCTTGCACCAACTTGTATGGTTTGGTTTTGCTGAATGGAAACGCGAACTCCCTCTACCTTTGAGAGGACTTTGCGCAAATCATTTGCTATCTGTTGCTGCGAGCGTTTGCGCTTTATGGGCTGAACCAGCATAATTTGAACATTGCCGTTGTTTGCCGCACCAGCAAAGCCCGGTGATGTTTGAACCAAAATTCTGTCTATCTCTGGAACATTCTCCCTTATCAACTGCTCTATGAATTTCATTTTATCATTCATATAAGAAAATGGGGCACCTTCGTGTGCGGTGATTTGCACCGTTACTCTTGAGCGGTCTTCCAATGGGGCGAGTTCGCTTGGCATTTTTGTAAATGCTAAAACGGCAATCCCTCCGCATATTAAAATCACGGGTATGGAGAACGTTGGGTGGCTCAGAGCCTTGTTCAAAAATTTTGAATAATTGGAAGAAAGTGAATTGAAAAAAGGTTCTGTTACGGTATAAAAGCGGTTATGTTTGCCATGCCTTAATATTCTGCTGGATAGCATACTGCCAAGGGTTATGGCAACAAAAGCAGAGATTAAAACCGAACCTCCTATCACTATTGCAAATTCCCTGAACAAGCGACCTGTGAATCCTTGCATAAAAAGCAAAGGAGTGAACACAGCACAGAGTACAAGAGTGGTTGAAATCACAGCGGAGAAAATTTCATTCACGCCTTTGTCTGCGGCTTCTTTTGGCTCCAAACCCTTTTCAATTTTTGCATAAATATTTTCCAAAACAACAATAGCATCGTCAACCACAATTCCAATGGCAAGCACAACTCCCAAAAGCGTTAATATGTTTATGGAAAAATCCAAAATCCAGATGATAAAAAACACGCCTATCAGAGATATAGGCACGGTTATCATAGGAATGAATGTTGTTCTAAAATCTCTCAAAAACAAAAATATCACCGCAACCACAAGCAAAAAAGCTATCACTATGGTTTCTTCCACTTCGCTCAAAGCCATGCGCACAAAATGGGTGTTGTCAAATGTGGTTTGGATAATAACGCCTTCGGGCATATCTTTTCTTATTTCCTCTACTCTTTTCAAAACCTCGTCTGCAATTTTTATTTGGTCTGCGCCTGGTTGTGCAACAACAGGCAAAGATATCATCGGTCTGCCATTCATTCTAAGTGTATTCTTTTCATTTTCTGCGGCGAGAACAACATCAGCCACATCTCCAAGGCGAACATATTTATTTGCATTGTTGGATAAAATCACATTTCTAAAATCTTCTTCGCTAACTAGCTTTGAACTTGAACGTAGCGTTACTATTGCCGCGCTGCCCTCCAACTGCCCAGCCGGAAGTTCCGCATTTTCTCGGTCTAGCGCACTTCTTATAATATTCAATGTTAAACCATATCCAGCCATCTTCACAGGGTCTATGTATATTCGCATTGCATATTTTTTTGCACCCCACATTCCTATTTCCGCAACTCCTTCCACGGTTTGGAGCCTCTCCTGCACACGCTCGCCCAAATCGGTTAATTCCAAAAGGCTCATGTTATTGCTGCCAAGGGAAAGCACAAGTATGGCTGTGGCATTTGCATCTGCTTTGGAAACAACGGAGGCATCTGCTTCTTCGGGGAGCAACCTCTGCGCTCTGGAAACCTTGTCGCGAACATCGTTTGCGGCACGTTCCAAATTTGCGCCCAAATTAAATTCAACGGTGATATTGGATTGCTCGTCCCTAGAGGTAGAGGTAATGGCTCTAATTCCATCTATGCCGTTTATTGCAGATTCCAAAGGTTCTGTTATTTGGCTTGCGATTATTTCTGCGTTTGCGCCTGTGTAGGTTGTACGCACATTTATTATTGGAGGGTCTATTGCTGGGTACTCCCTAACACCCACCTGCTTAAGCCCTATTAAACCGAACAACACAATAAACGAAGACAGCACCAGAGTTAAAACCGGTCGCCTAACGCTAGTGGATGCTATGCTCAAAGATTATTTCCCCGTCAGAGCTTCCTTTGCCAGCTTATCTGCTTTATCGTTCCATTCATCATTGCTGTGACCTGTAACTTTTTTGAATTTTGCCCAGATTTTTATATCGGCAATTCTATTCACATAAATTTGAGAAACCGTGCTATTGGCTTTCCATTGACCTGTTGCCCAGCAAGCTATGCCTTCGTAATCGTGGCAAATTGTGCCTTTGCGTTTCTTTTTTGCTAAAAACTCCATTGCCTTCCAAGCCGCATAAAGTTCGCCATCTATATTCCTGCTAAAAGCAGGCTTGGGAGTTGTTCCAGAATCTTTGGCAATTTCAACACCATCGTCCACGGCAACCCAAGACCACCCAGCATACTCACTATGTGGCATAAAAGAGCCATCCACGTAAATATAAAGCCCCTTCTGCTTCTGCTTCTTGCCGCTAATCCAAGCTTCTGCATCGTCCATTGTTGCAAAAGATTTGTATTTAACGCCGGTTTGCCCACTCACAAGCGCTTCGCAATCTGGCCAGTTGTTGCCTAGCCAATGCGTTCCATCTGCAAATTTTGCTGCATAAATTTTTGGCATAATATTTTTAATATAGTAAATTTCAAAAGCCCCCCCACCCCTAGCATAATTTCTATTTTCCACATAGGAGACCTCGCAATGAAAATATTTGTTCTTTTTTTTGTTATCCTGGTTTCTTTTTCTTGGGCAAAGGAAAAGAAAGAGGTTGAAATTCCCATAAACATAGGAATTGGTCCCGCTTATTTCTGGATTCCGGGAGTTGTGGGCAAAGACTTGCATCCGGGGGTTAAATTTGACCTTTACGCGGTAATTACCCCTAAAATATTGCATGAGTATGAAGATAAAATTCCCAAAAAATATAAGAAATTCGTGAATATGGACGGAGAAATGCACGTATCTCCGCTTTGGATGTCGCTCATTCCAAAATATTTAATTATAAACCCAGAGGCAGAAAGCTCTATTTACGGCGGAATTTGGTCTATTCTTGGCATGTCACATAGCTTTTTGAAAAGTAAATTCATAGAAATTGAAGTGGACTTGACTTTACCCACTATCTCTTACCTTTATACAAATGCCCCAAAAAATTACCCCGAAACACAGAACCTTTGGGGAGTAGGAGCAATGCTAAGGCTTGAGAATACAATAAAGTTCAGCGAAAAATTTTTAACCACGCTCGCTTATGGGCATAATTTCAATCTTCCTCTAGGCAACGCTTATAAAGAAGAAGATAAAGCCGAACAGAGATGGATTCAAGCAGGAGTTTTATCATTAGTTTTGCATTATAGATTCACTATAAAGCAGAAAATTTGAGGTAAATCAACAAATAAGGAGAACCCACAATGAAAAGCACCTTCACTAAACTAACTATCGCGGCAACTCTTGGACTCGCTCTGGCTTTAACGCTTTCTTGCAAAAAGGATAGCAAACAGGCTGCTGAATGCGATGAAGGATTTAGCTCTGAAACTCAGTTTTGCTTTAAAAGCAAAATTTATGAGAGATGCGGCAGAGAAGGTATTGAATATAATCCTGAAACGCAGTTTTGCGGTTACGATAAAATTCATGATAAATGTGGAGGAAAGGAATATAATTCTGAAACAGAGAGTTGCTCAGATGGCAAAATATCTGCTGTTTGTGGTGAAAAAACCTATAACCCCTCAGAAGAAGATTGCTGCTACGGAACAATTTATAATCCATCAACGCACTTCTGCTCGGATATATCGTTTGATAGTGTAGATAAATGCGGAGGCAAGGAATACAACCTAGAAACGCAAATCTGCGATAACGGAGAGGTTAAAAATTCTCAATAAGTAGCACCGGAGTTTGATGCGCTTAAACGCACGTCTGGCAAATCAATAATATAAATGGCAAAGCTCCAGCCTGGGGCTGCACCCGTAGGTCTCCAGGTGAAATCCATTTTCCAGCAGTGGAGTTCTCTGTAAAATTGCAAGGAATGAGAGGTAAAATCACCTTCTTCAAATGAATATTGCGAAGAGTATAGCAAATTCCATTTTCTGCTTGGGTAAAGCCCGGCAGAAAAACTGGCGTAGTGCCTATAAGTGTCTTTAAACACAGTTTTGCCAACTCTCTCGCTTGAAAAGTTAAAAGTATAATCCACTCCTGCATTCCAAGATTTAGATTCATATTTTCCCTTTTTAGATGGAAGCCCCGCGTTAAAATCTCCATACCAAGAAAATTTGCGGCTAAGTCCATAATTCCAAGCCGTGAGCTGAGGAAAGCGAACTTTGTTTGGAGACTCTTCAAATTTATGATAAACATTGTGCGTGGTATATATTGTGAAAAGATAATTTTCCCAAACCTGAATTCCAAAAGAAGAAATTATAGGTGTCCATTGAATTGAATCTGCGGCAAAGTTATAAGAGGTTGAATGTGAAGTTGTTAAAATTCTGAGATTTTTGCTTATATCATCGCGGTCTGTTGTTTCGCTTGCCGTGTCTGCATCTGCGATTAAATATTTTATGTCAAAATCGTTTCCAAGTTTAAAACCCACGGTTTGCTGTTCCTTTTGAAAAGCAGACTGCCCCAAAAGCGGATGTGGATAAAATACATGGTTGGTATCTAATTCCGGTGCATACGTAAAGTCCACTGTTGGCGAAAGCGTGTGCCGAACACCGGTGAACCTGCCTATATCCGGTAGCCATATCCCGTAGAGCTTGGTGTTTGCGCTTATAGAACCGTAGCCTCTAAAATAGTTTTGCCCATATTTGTCTTTTGAAGGGTCAAAAGCAAAGTGCCCCTTTTTTCTCTTTACAGCATTGGAATCATAAGGAGAAATGTATTCATTTGCAGTCCAGTTATGGAAAAACTTTAGTGACGGGGTGATGCTTAAAACATCAAAGAGAATTCCGATGTAGCTTAAAGAAAAATCATCAGAAATACCCGCGAAATAAGCCGTTGTATCCTTAGTGTAATAATCAGATGCAGTGTCTAGCGGATTGTAATATATGGTATCGGGTGCTCTGGACATATAGTTGTTGAAGCGAGCAGAATAAGAATAATTTATTTTTTCCCAAAAAGGAGGATTTATATTTTCTCCAGAAACATCTGGAGAAAACAAGGGACCAGAAGTTCTGAACTGAATATCGGGATTTTGACGGGTGAGAAGCCCTGTTTGCAAATTATATTCCTGCCTTTCTTTTATGGTGATATTCTTATTGTCGCCTATTTTTTGATAGTAGGTCATTTCGGCATTTGCCTGCTGGTCTAAAACCGTTTTTTCGTCTATGCCTTTTTCTTGCCGCAAATTTTGCCGCGAAACAAAAGAACCATCGCCATTCAGGGTTTTGCTGCCATCTGGGGTTATTTTTTGCGAATGGCTGAAATGAATATCGTAATCTCGCCAAATGGTTCCATCATTTAAATAACCTGTGGCATCCACCGAGCCGTCAAGAGAGTATCTCTTAGTGTAGCGAATTTTAGTATTCAAGCTGCTCTGGCTAAAATCTGCCGCGCTGCCTTCCAAAACATCTGCATATAGCTGCGCATCCCAGTAATCATTTGCAGCATAATAATAACCCAGATTGTTCATAAAAAAGCCCTGCGACTGGTCTCCGCCTATCTTTGGCGTTAGAATACCGCTCCTGCGCCCGCCTTTAAGCGGCGAAATCATAAGCGGCAAAATCATAACCGGAACCTCGCCCATATTCAAAACCACAGGTCGTGCCGTTACGGTCTCTTTTGGTTTTAGCACCATTCTCCTGCTGTAAAAGGAGTAATGCTGGTGCTCAGGGTTGGTACAGGTGGAGAAATCTCCCCTTTCAATTAAAAATCTCTGTTCTTTAAGCGTATCTTGGCTTTGTATTGTGATTGCCCTTATAACCGTTCCGTTGAACTGCTGATTATCCATATAGCTGGTGCCATAAATTATTTCGCCAACTTTCGTTGACAAATTGTATTTCATTTTATAAGAGGCAAGGGAGGGCTGTGAAGCCTCTTTGAAAACAGGGTTTCCTATAACCTCTATTGTTTTGTCTTTCTGGCTATATATAATGGTATCGCCGTTCAGCTTTGCGGTGCGGTATATGAGTTGCGCTTTGTTGTTCAAATTAAAAGTTTTGGATAAAACATTGTATTCCAAATCAACCGCCCTATATTCCAAAGTGTCATTTGAATTGTTCTCCACCATCCATCCGCCATTCTCAGTTTGCGTTGTATCTGCCTGCTGCTCCCGTTTTTCCAGCTCAAAACGAACAAACTCTTGCGAAAAAGCAAAAGTACTGAAAACCAAAATAAGTAAGAAGGGCATTGGAAGTAATATACTAATCTTTATCTATTCCAAAAACTGCATTGCCTGTGCTGCGCAAATGGTCGCGGACTTTGCGGTAAGCGTAAAGCATGTTTGAATAGGCATCGTCAACCACTGGCTCGGTTACGTTGCCGCTAGACACGCTCCAGAATGTAGCTCTCATTGAGCGAATAAAATCTTTTACTTCGGCAAAATCCCTTTCGTGTTCTTCTATCATTTGCTGGTTGTGCCTGCGACCGGTTCCCAAAACTGGGAGCAGTTTGCCATAAGCCTGAGAAATTAGGGAATTCAGTTTTAGCAAATCATTTTTTTGGTAATCCAAAAAATCCACTTTATTATCCAAAACCCTAAGCCTTAGTTTTGCGACTTGCGCAATATAATCGGAGGTGCTTTCCAAATTATCAAAAATCTTTTCGTAAGCGAAAATTCTGTGCTGCACCGCAGAGGTTGCCGTTTCTTCGTTGCCAACAAAGCTCGTTAAAATGCTCATCAACTTGGCTTTTATTTTATCGTACTGATTTTCCATTTCAAAAATCTGTTCAACTTCAGGAGAGCCTTTCTCTGGGCTTTCAATACAGTGGCTCAAATTATCTATTCCCATTTTCAATTGGCTTCCCATATAACTCAAAACCTTTTGAATACGGCTTTCCATCTCAAAGAACATGGTATAAGATGAAGTGTCTCTGTGGGTATATGAAATTGTGAGCAAGGCTCCCACTTCTGGAGGTTGCTCCGCTTCTTTGCTGAGTAGTTTTATTTTTGTTAAAAATTTTGTAACCTTGGGATTTTCCAAGAAATTTGCCACTATTCGGCATGGGGCTAAAAATATAAGAGTGTTGAAAATATTAAATGTGGAGTGCACAGCCGCTATTGCAAAACTGACGTTTTTGGATTCGTCCAAATGTGTTAATCCAAAGAAAGTGTTTAATTCCCATTCCACAAAACCTATGAATGGATGGAACAAAAGCGTTATATAAAATACACCTATCAAATTGAACAGAGAGTGGAAATAAGCTGCGCGGCGAGCATTGTTGTTTGCCGCCAAAGAAGCCAAAATTGCCGTTATGGTTGTGCCAACGTTTTCGCCCAAAACAAGGGCAGCGGCGGTGTAAAAATTTATTAAACCCTGACTAGCAAGCACCATAGTGATGCCTATTGTAACGGCACTGGATTGCACTATGAGCGTTAAAAAACAACCGAGTGCAGCGCATTTTAAAATGCCTGGGTAGCTGTTGGCGTTGAAAATGCTGAACATTTTAACAAAATCTGGATTTTCTCTAATTGGATCCATAGCCTGCTTCATAAAGAGAAGCCCTAAAAATATGCAGCCAAGCCCTAAAAATCCAAGGGCTATGTATTTAATAGTTTCTTTTTTGCAAAATATATATATCATAGCAGCTATACCTGCTATGGGAAGCCCGTATTTGTCCACTTTTATAGTTAAAAGCCAGGCTGTTACTGTGGTTCCAATGTTTGCGCCCATAATAACACCAACTGCCTGAGCAAGGGTCATCAAGCCGCCATCAACAAAACTCACCACCAAAACAGTTGTAACGGAGCTGGATTGTATCATACCTGTCACTAGAAGCCCAATGCCCACTCCAAAAAACCTATTATTGGTAGCCATGCCCACAAGGGTTTTCAAGCGGTCGCCTGCGACTGTTTGCAAGCCATCGGAGAGAAACTTCATTCCTAAGAGGAAGATGCCTATGCCGCCAGCTAAATTGAGTAGAATATTCAAACTTGCAAGCTCCTTAATTAATACAGGTGGAAATATAGAAAAATCATTTCAATAATCACACAATAAATGCAAAAACCGTGAATTTTAGCCAAAAACCGCATAAATTGGGAAAAAATGATTATATTATAGATGTCACATAGTTGTTGAGAGGGGGGTGCTATGTTTAAGAAAATTCATTTAATTTTCGCTTTTTCGCTTTTTTCCAATGCGTTTGGGCAAAATCAAGGGCTAGACGTTATAATTCGCGATTTTCAAGCCAGCGATTATGGCTTTGAAGAGTTTGATACCGATAAAGGTTCTAGCGGGCAGTGTGCCGGCAGCAATCCAAACTCACCAAATAGTTATGCAACGCCGAGAAATCAAATATGTGTTAGCGGCAATAGCTATATATGGTGTTCAGAAGGCGGAACACCTTTAGAATATGGTGAATATCAAGAGTCTGGAACTTGCAGGAGAGGCACAAGAGGATTTAAGCAAGGACCTGATATGGAACCTAATTGCAGCGGCGGTGCTTGGCAAAACAAAATTTACGTAACCAGAGATATGGTTCAGAATAAACTCGATTACAGCCAATGCTATAATGATGAATATAAAGAAGCTATGAAAGGAACCGAGCCGGAATACTTAAAAGGTCGTTATTGCGCACGTCCCTTGCCAACCGAAAATTCGCCTTGTTATGGCAGAGATATAGCTAAGTGGTACACGGATGGCAGCCACACAAAGACAGTAGAAGACCTGATGGAGCTGGAATATATAGGAGGCTCAATTTATAGAATCAAATATGATTACAACACCTTTTTTAATTGGAATGGCAACGGTTTAGATAATGGTTATTTTCCATTGGACAAATATGACGATAAAACTTATGGCAAGCAAAGCCTGAATGTCTGGTGCCCAAGAACCAGGAATGGTGATTGGTCTGATGATGCAAATAAAAATAATTGCAATGAATGGGATAGAGCCGCTAGCAATGGAGTGGGTCCTTTGGATCCAAATGCTGCCGCTAAAACCTCGCTTAAAAACAAATTGCATAATTATAGTTTCACAATGGCTGGTTCCGCAGAATTCAAGTACGAAAAAGGAGCTAATGATATTTTTGAATTTGTTGGCGATGATGATATGTGGATTTTTATAGATGGTGAGTTAGTTGTGGATTTAGGCGGAACGCATTTGGCTGCTCCTGCAAAAATAAACATTAAATCTTATGGAGAAGATAAAAAATGGGAAGACCAGTCTAAACACTCTATTAATTTTTATTATGCAGATAGGCAAACCGATGGCAGCAATTTAATGCTTCGCATGGCAATTACCAATTTGTCCCCGCCACGTTTTGGCGCGCCTCGCATATTGAAAGCCGAAACAATTCAAAAGCAAGATGGCACAAGCGAAACAACAATTTATGTCAACAACAAAATAGATAGTTTATGGAAATTCATCGGTTCCGGTCAGTTTCCAATATTGATAAAAAAACAAGGAAGCACAGACCTTTTTGCTTACAAACTTGACAAAATAATTGCAGGACCTGAAAATATGGGTTCGCAGGGTTATGCTTATATAATAACCGGACAAGTGTGCAAAAACCGCAATGAATGTGGCGGCAATTTGATACTTAATTCCGGCGATTCGCTCTCTTTCAATGTTAAAAATGGACAAGATGTAACAGATGGCGGATTTAGCGACCCCAATGGCTTAGGCTTGCCAGACGAAAGCTGGTATATAAAATCCACAAATAAAACACCTGCTACCACAAAAGCTTGGGGCATCAACACAACAGACTTGCCGCCAATAGATTTCAAACCAGATGTACCAGATAAAACCCCGATAAAACCGCCATTCTTCATCGCCGGCGGTGATGGAAGCGTTGGCTGGTATGATGGCGGAGGCAAATTCCCCAGCATTACTCAAGTTTGGGATCCAAAAACAGGAACAATGGTTCCAATTAGCAGCGTTTCGGAAGCAGGTCTTAACAATAGCGATGTTCACGGTTTTGGCACAGTGGGCAAACAAATTCCAATGCAAAGAACTGGCGAATTGATTTTAACCGTTTTCCCCAGCACCACAAATGCTTCTGCATACAAAGAATGGCTGGATAACAAAGAAAAACAAAAACTCTTCGGTTTGCCGCCAACTGCAAACGATGACCCAAATATATGGTGGGGTTTGGCAGACCCAAGCAAAGAAGCAGATAACGGGGGCTACCAATTTGTGAAAAACGGTTTCCCAAATGAAAGCAGCACCAAAGGCAACATTAAAATAGCGCCAACTCGCTGCACAACGATATTTGACGAAAAAGGCGAGCCTCGCATAAACTGTTTGAACTTCAGTTTGGTTGCAAAACAACCATTCCAGCTTGCAGTCACCGTTTACGACCAATTGGGCAATTTTGTAACCCAATACCGAGAAACTTTAACCGAGCAGGAATTCAGAAATGTTGTTCAAGCCCCAAATTACATATCCGGCACAGTAAACTCAAATGGAAAAAGCATCGGCTGCGAACTGCCAACTCCCAGCAACTATGGCGCACCAACCACTTTAACCACCAATGGTCAAATTAACGTGAATGTAAATATATATCCATTTTCTGCCGCTGGTCGCCGTTTTGGAAATGGCGTTTACATTGTAAAAATAGACAGAGTGGATTTGCCCTTCAGAGATGGAGAAAAAGACCCCAACACCAAAAACGGCTACTCTTGCGCCAGCGCCGGAGGCGGCAATTCAACAAGAATAAGCCCATCCTTCATACGCTACCACGCAGACCAAAAATTCGGCTGGATGCGTTCAGATTCGAAATAAGCAATTGTCTGACCAGAATGAACCTCATTTTTTGGCTTCATTTTTTAGGATTTTTTCCGTTTTTTTACGTCTAAGAAAGTAGAAAGAACAAAATGGAGACCTTTCTATGAATCTGCTGAAAAAATCCACAAAAACCGCAACCCCCACAGAAACCGTACAAGAAATAAGAGGATTCCAGGGCCAAGAAAAAACTATGATTTTTGTGAGCGGAGGCACATAGCTAGGTATAAATGGAATTTTGTTGAATAAAAGCAAACTAAGCATTCCGCAGATAACTCCTGTTAAAACCGAAAATGAACGCAAACGCGGAGCAAAAAAAGATAGCAAAAATAATGCTAACAAGGGACCTGTGAAAAGACCTGTGAAAAACAAGGCGTTTTTCAAAAGCGAGCCTGCTTGGGAAGCGGCGATGAAGGCGGCAAGGGTTCCGCTAATGCCCCAAAGCACAATCCATATTTTTGCCCTTGAAACAGATTCTTGCCCAGAGGCTTTGCACAGAATATCTTTTTCCGTTGTGTTTCCAAGGGCGTGAATTGCGCTGGAAATGCTGCTCATCGCGGCGGCGTAAATTGCGGCAACCAAAAGACCTGTTAAACCGGTTGGCAAACCGTTCACAATAAAATATGGGAACACATCGTTTACGCCCAAATTATCCGGCAAGGGTGCAACGTTTTTTACCTTGTAATAAACAAAGAGCGCGGCTCCAAGCCAATAAAATAAAAGCGAAACAACAAGCCCCAAAACCATAGATAAAATGCTAGATCTGTTTGCCGCTTTAACATCTTTGCAACTCAAATATCTCTGCACAAATTGCTGGTCACAACCTCTAATCGCAATTTCCAAAACAGCGTAAACAATGCCTGCGGAAAGCAAAGTTCTCGCATTGGAAGGGTCTAATGAACCGTTGAACCAGTTGCTTTTTTTGCTCTCTGCGGCAAGAGTTGCTAGTTCCCCAAAGCCCCCTATCCCTTTTGCCAAAGCGAAAAGCGCAAAAACTCCGCCTCCAAAAAACACCAAAAATTGCATAACATCTGTCCAAACAACAGCCTTGAACCCACCATACCAAGTGTAGAGAATCGCGGCAAAAGATGATATTAAAATTGCTGCCCAAACTGGAATTTGCAAAATTGAAGCGAGCACAATGGAAGGAGCAAATAATAAAATGCCCGTTCTCAAAACCAAGTGCATAGCGTAAAACACTGCGGCAACTCTGCGAACCGAGCGAGAAAAAGTTTTTTCCAAAAGTTCATAAGCACTTTGAATTCCGTATTTTCTAAAACGCGGAATAAACAAAAAGCCAACAACCAAAATGCTCAAAAAACTCCCCACATTGGTCATTATCAAACTCATATCCACATCAAAAACATCTGCCGGAACTCCGAGCAAAGTTGTTGCGCTCACAGAAGTTGCAATTAAGCTAATGCCTACCGGAATCCAAGGCATTGAGCCGCCACCCAGCATATAATCTTTAAAAGAGCGGTTGCCCCTAGCCGCATAAAGCCCTATGAAAATGGAAAAGCCCCAATAAGCCGCAAGCACAATCCAATCTATTATGCCAAACACCTAATCTGTCCCATTCATTTCTAGGAATTTATTCATAACGGAATATGTAAATAAAATATTGAAACTTTTCTTCTTTTCCTGTTCAATTTCTGCCATTTTGTATCTGTTTAGCCAAATGGAATGGCTTTTCACAGATAGAGAATGCTCCGCAAGCATATTTTCTGCATTTGTTATTATTTGAGCCGCCGCCATTTCAAAAATATCTTCTTTCAAATTGCTCCTTATGGAAAACACAAATTCGCCATTTCCAAGCATTGCTAAATGTTTGCCATTCCAGGCTTTTTTCAATTCTCTTAGCACGGAGAGGAACTTATCAAAATCATGGACCTTGTTTTCCCTTTTTGTATTTACGCATTTCAAGAATAAAATTCCCAAGCTATCTTCGCTGTATCTCAGATCGCTGAACTCTGCGTGATAAAAACTCAAAAGCTCACCTAAACCGTTTGAATCTATGCCGGCGAAGCTTTCATTTCTTTTTTGCAACGAAGCGTCTCGCGATTGTATATCGGAGAGTTTAAGAGCTGCGCAAGACGTGAGGCAAGTTAGCAAAGTTTCGTCCATTCTGGAAACGGCTCTGTTGTTTGTGCTTTCAATAACAATGGCAAGCGGTTGAGAATTATTTTGCGCAGGCGGCATAAGGGCAAAAAGCGAGCGCAGTTCCAAATTTTCCGGCTCGTTTTCGTAGAGTCTGCGTTGATACGGGTCTGTTGAAATATTTACTTCATTTACTTTGGAAACTTTGCCGCACAAAAGTTCGTGGAGCAGGCATTTTTCGTGAACGTTAAAAACAACTTTTTTGAATTTTTCGCTCTGCTCACCCACCGCTTCTGATATCAGCCATTTATCCTTTTCCCTTTCGGCGGGGATAATTATCATCATTCTATTGGATTTAAAATTGTCTCTCAAAATTTTGGATAGGTTGGCAATTAAATTTCCTTTTGAAACGGAAGAAAATAAATTTGAAATATCCTTTAACATTCCATAAAACAGATTATTTTCCCTGTTCAATTTGTAATTCATATCCAAATTTCTGAGTATCTCTTCTGCCACATTTGCAAGTTCGCGGAGTTCTATGCAAATTTCATTATCAAAAGCATTTTCGTTTGCGCTGTCTATGGTTATGTAGCCGTGGAATTTGCCTTCGCCAGAAACTGCGGAGCCGGCTATGGAGCGTGTTATTTGTTCTTCGGAATGAAAAACATCTATGGGTGCTTCGTCTAATCCGTTCCAGATGAAATCTCTTCTAGAAAAATATTTATTGTCTTTGGGTACAAATAAATTTTCGCGGAGGCGTCTGGTGCTGTTGGAAAGCCTCAGGGCAAAACCCTCGCCGTTAAACACCCAGTAGCATATTGAGAGTATTTTGTCGTTTTCTTTTTCCAAACGGCTGCGAAAAAGCATAAGCAATTTTTTTACAAAGGCATCTCTATTCGCAAAATCCGTTTCGGACAGAGTTTTTTCTTGTTCCAGCCTTTTTAACGCAGAATTGTTATGTTCTTCCGTGATAAGCGGAATTGGAGCGCTAAGGGTATCTGTTATTTTTTGCGGTTCGCCTTCGGGTTCTTTGTGCAATTTGCCATAATTGTAAATCCAAGCAAAAACATAACCCAGCACAAGAGCAAAGCCAAGGCAAAAAAGAAAGGCAAATATGGATATATGCACAATGAGAATGTAGAAAAAATTTCCGTGCCTGTCCAAAAATTTTGCCAAGAAAACAGGCATTGTTAGGAAATTTTTAATGTCCGTAGGACAGCCCGAAGGGCGAACCCTGCCCACGAAGTGAAGCTGGCAGGGTGAGTAAAATTCCTACTACTAAGTGCCTGTTATTCCTTATGTTACGGAATTAGCCTCATTTTTTGGCTTTTTTGAAAATTCCCCTCAATTTTACTATATTACCTTCAATTATGTCTTTATTCGGTAAACCAATTTTTGACAGGGCTTGCGGTGCAAGCTCCAAAATCAGTTTTTCCGATGTGCATTTTAAGGCACCATACGAGCCGAATAAGCCCTTTCATTTTCAAGTGGCGAAAAATTACTCCGAAGCCGAGTTTTGCCAACCTTGGGCTTCTGAGGTGTGTTTAAACGCAAATCTGCCCCCCCCCCCCCCCCCCCTGTCTGAACCAGACGCCCGTTCGCTACTTACTCGCTGGCGAACAGCCAAAGGCTGGTCATTTTCAGAATTCACAGGATTACCAGAATGTAGAGACGTATTGCATACGCCCCTCGTCTGCTGCCAATTTCAATTTTCACCCATTAAAATGGAGATAAACCTATGAAAAAGCAAATTGTTCTTTTGCTGCTGTTTTTTATGCTTGCCGTGCCGTGCCTAGCGCAAACTCAGATGAAACTTGCCGTGCTTGAGCCGGAAGGCAAGGGGTTTTCCGAGGACGAGCAATGGATGCTCTCGCTCACGCAAAGCTCCATAGCGGGCGATTTCAACAAGTATTCGCCCATAACAATCATAGACAGGCAGAACCTTGAAGCGATTATGTCAGAGTGGAAGCATTCGCTGTCCGGCATGACATCGGACGAGGATGCAATCAAGATAGGCAATCTGGCGAACGCAAGCCATATACTCACAGGCAGGATAACCAAAACGCCCAATGCCTTCATGCTTGAGCTGGCAATAACGGAGGCGGAAACAGGCAAGAGGAAGGCTTCGTATTCCCCCAAGGCGGTGACAGCAAGCCAGCTGGAGAATCTTTCTGCGGTAAAGGAGGCTTCCGCAGACCTGCTCAGGCAGCTGGGAGTGAACCTCACGAAAAGCCAGCTTGATGAATTGAAAGGACCTACCGCCGCAACGCAGGTGCAGGCGCAAACCGCGCTCGCGCACGGCGTGGTTGCGGAGAGGCAGGGAACAAGCGTGGCGGCACTCAGCTATTATTTCCAAGCGGCAACATTTGACCCGTCACTGAAAGAAGCGGTAAAGCGTTCTTCCGTGCTGAACGCCAATATCTCAAGCGGGAACATGGGCGACAATGTGCGCAACGATATACAATGGCGCAAGCAATGGGTGGACAGGCTAGCGGAAACGGAGAGGTTTTTTGACAAATTCAATAAAACCAAATCCATGCCATACACATTGTTCTACTCAAAAGAAATCAACCAGGGTAAAATAAACTACCAGAACGAGACGGTGGCAATCAGCATAGAGACTTATCTTTATGGCAGCGAGATTTGGGCGGTTTCCATAGAGCGTGCTTTGCAGGCGGTGTATGACGGCTTGAACGCAACGAAGAGGAAAGAGGACTGGGGACTGGACAGGTGGCCTCAGAAAGGCGTTACAGAGCTGAACGCTTTTGAGAGGCGTAGAAATAATTTCTCCGTGGTTTTTGAATTGGTCAACAACCTGAGCAAGGTGATAGGCAGGCAGGCTTTGCAGGCGGAAGGTTCTTGGGGTTTGAACTGGCATGGCCGCCCCGTAGTTGAGATGTCCAACGCGGACAGGAAAACCTTGAATTTCCAGAATGTGAACGCCAACGACATAACCGACAACCTGACGATAAGGGTTGCGAGCGTGAATGATGTGGATGCCAAGACTGCGGCTATGAAAGGCATTCTGCAAATAAAAGCCATCACCAAGAGCGAAGCCAGTCTGTACGACAGTTTCAGGTTTTCAAGGGGAAAGGTGCAGGGATTTGCTAATAGGTATGCTGAAAACACGAAAAAACTCGTTATTCCAAGCTCAATCTGGGGCGAGCCGGTTGTTTCCATAGGCAAAGAGGCATTTAAGGAAGCCAAACTGACTAGCGTAGTTATTCCAAATAGCGTTAATTATATAGATGAAGAGGCGTTTATGAACAATGAAATAACCAATATAACTATAGGAGCTAATGTAGCTATAGAGAAAAATTCATTTTTTGGAGAAAAATATTATTCTGGTGACCGTATAATAATTAAAAATGAATTTCGGGAAGATTATTTAAAAAATAACAAGAAAGCAGGAATATATTATATAAAGACTATCTCCAAAAGTGAAGTTGATATGTATGAATGTTTCAGGTTTTCAAAGGGAGAGATACAAGGATTTATGTGCGCTGAAAGCGTGGAAGACCTAGTTATTCCTCAAACTATCTGGGGCGAGCCAGTTACTTCCATCGGCAAGGAAGCATTCAAAAACGCAGGATTATTGACCGAGAATGCATACCGGAACTCTAAATTGAGAAGCGTAGTAATTCCTAACGGTGTCACTTCCATAGGTGAATTGGCATTCGCAAACGCTGGATTGACAAGCGTAGTAATTCCTAACAGTGTTACTTCCATAGGTGAATATGCGTTCTATGAACCTAAAAATTATGAAACTGCTAGAAGGTTACTCAGCATTACCATAGGGGCAAATGTGGCTATGGCGGAAGATTCATTTGGATATGGAAACATTTATGCAGAACAAGACATAGCTGGAGAGAACTCATTTTATAAATACTATAATAAAAATAAAAAGAAGGCTGGTACATATATTGGCAAGAAACGATCTGTTATCATTACTCTTTTGACTGGGGGTTTTGTGGAAGCTCCTACTTGGAAGTATTCAGAAGAATAGTCTAAACCAATTCGTGCCACCAACGGTGCAAAACCTTGCCAAAACAGTGTTCCCAAGTTTTGGCAGGATGTTTTTCTATATTCCCACCATTAGGGAATATTCTTCACCTACATTCCAGTCGCCCTAATGCAAAATTTCGTAATTAGGAGATAGCGTTATGGGCAAAAAAGAAAACAAAGGCGAACTCGTGCTGTATCAGCCAGATGGCACATTGAAATTAGAGGTACGTTTGGAAAACGAAACTGTTTGGCTTACGCAAAAGGCAATGGCGGAACTTTTTAATGTCGGTGTTCCTGCTATAAACAAACATCTGAAAAATATTTTTGTAGAAGGCGAACTTAATGAAGAAGTGGTTATTTCCAAAATGGAAATAACCACTCAGCATGGTGCTATTGCCGAAAAAACGCAGAATAAGGAAACGAATTTTTACAACCTTGATGCTATTATTTCCGTTGGATATAGGGTAAATTCAAAAAATGCAACGCTTTTTAGAATTTGGGCTACCCAAGTGTTAAAGAACTACCTGCTTAAAGGTTATGCCGTTCATCAGCAAATTGAAGGTATCAAAAAGTTGTCTGCCAATCACGAAAATCGTTTGGTTGAAGTTGAAAAGAAAATTGATTTTTTTGTTAAATCATCTTTACCACCGTTGGAAGGTATCTTTTATGATGGGCAAATTTTTGATGCTTACGCTTTTGTCTGCAATTTGGTAAAATCCGCAAAAAAGAGCATTGTTCTAATTGACAATTACATAGACGAAAGTGTTTTTACTTTGCTTTCAAAAAGAAGAAATGATGTCTCAGCAGATATTTACACCTCTCAGATTTCAAAACAACTGCAACTAGATCTTCAAAAACATAACTCACAATATCCACAAATTACAGCGAAAACATACACAAAAGCACACGATAGGTTTATGCTGATTGACGAGGACACATATCACATAGGAGCATCGCTTAAAGACTTGGGAAAGAAACTGTTTGCGTTTTCAAAGATACAAATAAAAGCAAGCGATTTTCTGAAAAATATTCAATAAAAAAGACCCCCCGAGTTTCGCATTCCTTGCAAGCAAAGACTAGGCGTGGGAGGCTCTGTTAGTATTAAATATAGAAATTTTACCAGAATACTCCAAAATATTCAGCAGATAAAGCAAATCATTTTCCTTATGCGGAGACATATACCATATCCTTCAAAGCCCTATGCAAAACAATAGGATTAGCATATTTTTTTATCATAATATCTATTTTCTTGTTCGTAAGAATTTCAAGATCTCTTTTAAGTTTCTTCAAATCAGCCAATTTGCAATTATCTGTATCTACATAAAAATCTATATCATTTGCAGGCTCTCCACGTGCAAAAGAACCAAAAACACCGATTTGTTTTAGCATATACTTATTAAGCAGATCGCTCTGCCTAATGGCTTTTTTCAAAATATCTATGCTATCCATATTGGAAAATATAGAAAATTACTATAATATCCCAATGCCCCAAAAACTCGCAGTCATCTTTTCTAGCATAACAGCCCTTTTCTTCCTATCGCTGTTTATGCCTGTGAAAAATGACAATGATTGCAGCAAAATTTTATTCTCCTCGCAAGGGGAGCTTTTGCGGGTTTGGTTAAATGGGAATGAGCAATATCAATTCCCAAAAAGTGAAAAAATTTCGGAAAAATATAAAACGGCGGTTTTGCATTTTGAAGATAAAAGATTTAATTGGCATTTTGGAATAGACCCTATTGCGGTAATCCGTGCAATGAAACAGAATGCAACGGCAGGGAAAATTGAAAGCGGAGCTAGCACCATAACTATGCAGGTAGCGCGGTTAAAAAAACCTAAAAAGCGAACATTTTTTGCAAAACTTATGGAAACTCATTTTGCGCTTAGAATGGAATTTTGGAAAAGCAAAAATGAAATTTTTTCGGAATATACAAGCCTCGCTCCTATGGGCGGAAATATAATCGGGGCAGAAACAGCTTGCTGGAGATTTTTTGGACATGGCAGCGAAGAAATAACCTGGGCAGAAGCCGCTCTATTGACTCTGCTGCCCAATCGCCCCTCTGCGCTCAATTTGGAAAAAGAAAGGGAAAAACTTTTGAAGCGGAGAAATAACCTGCTCAAATCGCTTGCAAAAGCTGGCTACATAAATGAGGAAACATTGAATTCCGCTTTGCAAGAATCCTTGCCTAGGGTAAATGCAGATTGGAGATTCAAAACTCCCCACTATGCAGAGGCTGTTCTTTCGCTATTTCCCAACCAAAACATTTTTCACGGAACAATAGATAGCAAAATTCAAAATAGGTTGGAGGGAATTGCGAAAAATTATGGGAAGAGAATAAGGGAATATTCAAATGTCAATATATCTGTTTTAATAACAGAAACCAAAACTGGAAAAATCAGAGGCTATCTCGGCTCGCTTGATTATTACGATTCTCTCTCCAAAGGAATGATAGACGGAGTGCGTGCCCATCGCAGCACAGGGAGCATTATGAAACCGTTTTTGTATGCGCTCGCAATGGAACGCGGACCTTATACGCCGGAGAGTTTAATTGAAGATGTTCCAACTTGGTTCAAAGGTTTTTCTCCTCAAAACTCAGACAAAAGTTTCAGCGGAGCCTTGCCCTTCAAAGAAGCCCTTGTTCGCTCACTAAATGTTCCTGCGGTTAAAATTCTATCGGATTACGGAGTTGAGGATTTTCATTTTTGGCTGAAAAACGCCGGACTCAACGGCTTATCACGTTCATCGGAGAGCTATGGGCTTTCTCTGATTTTGGGCGGAGGCGAGGCATCTTTGCAGGAACTTGTCCCGCTTTATTCAATGCTTATGAACGAAGGCAAAAGAACGGAATTGAAATGGCTTGAAGATAGCACTGCCGAAAAAAATGAGCAGTTATTGCAGAGTATCACCGCTTATCACATCAAGGAAATTTTGACATCGGTTAAGAGACCAGATTTTGAGCAATATCATTTGCAATTCAACAACCACATTCCCGTTGCTTGGAAAACAGGCACCAGTTATGGTTCAAGAGATGCCTGGGCGATAGGTGTAAATGAGCAATGGACTATTGGCGTTTGGGTGGGGAATTTTGCAGGAGGCTCGGTGGCGAATTTGAGCGGCAGTGCTTCGGCGGCTCCCTTGTTGTTTTCTCTGTTCAACAATTTAAGCGATAATAAAAAAAGAATGTGGAGCGAACTCCCACGAGATGCCGATTTTGAAGAAATTGAAATTTGCACTCTCAGCGGTTACAAAGCAAAAGATTTTTGCCCTCATAAAAAAAATATACTGCTCCCTATAAATAGAATGCAAAGTAAAACCTGCCAATTTCACAAAGAGATTATAATTTCAAAAAGCACAGGTTTTGAAGTTTGCAGTTTGTGCTGGAATGCAGAAGACACTTTGCACATAGTTGAGGAGCATTATTCGCCTTCTGTTAGAAACGAACTGAGAAAAACAGGCAGAGAACCAAAAGCGGAAATTTTGCACAATCCGCATTGCCTCGCAAAAAAAGAGGGAATCCAATTTTCCATTGTTTATCCCGAAAACGGAGCAAGGCTTTTTTTGCCCAGCAGCGATGCTTTAAGCGAAATGGGTTTTATAGCCATTGCCGCCCACAAGCAACGCGATGCCGAATTGCAATGGTTTTTAGATGGAAACTTTTTGGGCACAACCAAATCCGAGCATAAAATGGCAGTGACCGTCGGCAGCGGCGAACACCGCATTGGAGTTCAAGATACGCTTGGAATTTATTTGGAAAGTCGGTTTAGGGTACGGGCGAAGATATAAATTTATGAACTTCATTTTCTATATTACCCCCCTATATGCGTAAACTCCTACCTCTCCTGCTAACTGCCCTTCTCATATCTTGTGGGCAAAAAGAACAAACCAAAACCGAACAGAATTTGCTTGCTACCGAATTGGTTGGGCAAACGATAGCTTTGATGGATTTTGTGTCTGCAAAGCCTGCGGCAATTTTAAGCTCTCGTAGTGCGATAGAGTTGGAGTTTAAGCAAAATATGGTTTTACAAAATGCTGTGGGGCAAGAGTTGTCTGCAAATCCAATTGATTTTGAGCCGGCAATAAAAGGCAAGGCAAAATGGCTAACCACATCGCTCTTGCAATTTGTGCCAGATGTACCCTTGCAAGGTGGGCAAGCATACAAGGCTAAGTTTGATGGCAAAAAGGCATTTGGAAAAGAGGCTAGCGTTGACAACTATGCTTTTGAATTCCAAGTTATTCCAAATGAGGTTTTAGAAATAAATGGTGGCTTTGACCCTGTGGAAGGAATAGCAAATACGGCAAAACTCGTGCTAGAACTTAGATTTGCGGATAAACCCGATAGCGCGAAACTTGCAAAAGAATTAACGCTCACTTTTAATTCTAAAAATATGTCGCGAAAAATATTTTTTGATGGACAAGGAAATATTGTTAGAATAGAAAGCGAAAATGTTGTTCGCACTTACAAATCGCAAAATGCGGAAATAACTTTGCCAAAAAACTGGACGGCTAATGATAATCCGTTTAGCGAAACTTTTTTGCTACCCGCAATAGGGAGCTTTGTGGCTGTTGGAGCAAAAGAATCTTCAACGGAAAGCAGTGAAAAATTTTGGGAAATAGTTTTTTCCGACCAAATTGCAAGCAACAAAGATATTTCTGGATTTGTGAGCGTTTCGCCAAGCACAAATTATAAAGTTTCAGTAAAAAATAAAACCCTGAGAATAAAAGGAGATTTTTCTTATGGAGTACAATACACGCTGAGAATTGAAAAGGGCTTTCCGAGTGCTTATGGAACAAAAACAGAAAATCTTACAACTTTGCAGGGTATGTTCAGCGATTTAAAACCTCAGTTAAAACTAATGGGTAGCGGTTTGTTCCTGCCTTTGGAAAACAAGGGGCGTTTGCAGTTGAAAAGCGTGAATGTGGCTAGCGCGAAATTGGAAATCCGTGAAGTTTTGCCGCAAAATTTAATATTCTTTTTGCAAAACAACGATTTGCGTTCCTCCAATAGGTGGATTTCTGATATTGAACGGACATCAAAAATAATTTACAGTTCCGACATTAGATTTGAAAATCCAAAGAGAAATGAATGGTTAAAAACAGAAATTGATATTTCTAAATACATAGCAAAAAAAGCCGGAGCAGCTTATATTGTGAATCTAAATTTCAATGTGGAAAACCTCATCGCTACTTGCAAAACCACAAATCAGGAACACGGAGAAAATGATTTGGTTTACGAAGATGATTCTTACTACGAAAGTCCGTGCAACAGTTATTATTATTACGATGGAAACAGAGATTCAGAAAAAATACTGATAGCTTCTTCCATTGCCTTAACAGCAAAAAAAGAAAGCGATGGCGTTCATGTTTGGGCTATTGATGTTGAAAGCTCCAAACCCATTTCTGGTTTGTCTTTGGAACTATACGACAATGTAAATGATATTTTGGCTACGCAAAAAACAAATTCAAATGGTTATGTATTTTTCAAGGTTCCCACCAAAGAGGGCTATGTTATAAAGGGACAGGGAAATAGAGGTCTTGCTCTGTTAAAATTGAATCAGAACAATTGGGAAACCAGCCGTTTTGATGTTGGCGGAGTTCAAGAGGAAAACAGCAATAAGGCAAGATTATTCGGATATACGGAAAGAGGCGTTCACAGACCAGGCGATACCATTCATTTTGCGGGCATTGTACGCGAAACACTAGAAAAACCACTCGCAAATGTGCAAATGTCCGTTGCGGTGAAAAATCCACTTGGTTCCGTTGTTTTTGAAAGCACTGCAAAAACCTCTGCGAATGGAATGTTCTCTTTGGATATTCCAACAGATTTAAATGCGCCAACTGGAGAATGGCAGGCAATAATAAAGAGCGGCGGAAACGAATGGAGTCACTATTTGCGTGTGGAAACCGTTAAACCAAATCGATTGAAAAATTTGCTAGAGCTTCCAAAAAAGTTCAGCGGACAAGAGATAAAAATAAAGGAAACCTTCAAAAGCATGTATTTATTCGGCACACCTGCCGCGGGATTGAAGGCAAATATTGAATTTACGCTCAGAAGCAAAGCCTTGAAATTTCCTCGTTTTCCAGATTTCACATTCAAAAACCAGATGCTTTATTTTGAAGAAAGAGATGCCGAATCTCTGTTCGATGGAAATTTGAATAGCGATGGCGAAGTGGGAATTTCCGAAGCCATTGATTTGAGAAATAGGAATATTCCCGAAGCGGCAACCATAAGCATACACGCCACCGTTCACGAAAAAGGCGGCGGATTCACAGAGAGCTGGCATTCCACCCTTGTCAATCCATATCCGGTTTTTGTGGGACTAAAAACAAGGGATTATTGGGATGGAGTGCGCATAGGCGATACCTTGCGCGTTCCGGTGATAACCCTTGATGAAAATGGGAAAATTGCATCTGGCAGAAAACTCTCCGTTAAGGTTTATCAAAACCGCAACTATTCTTGGTGGGAAAGCAGCGAAAATGGGCGCTGGGATTTTAGAAAACAAAAACAAACCTACCTAGTTTACGAAGAGACAATTAAAAGCGGAAGCTCGGTAAAAGAATTTAAGTGGGTGCCGGAGAGCAATGGAATGATTGCTGTTGAGATAGCAGACGTTGATGGTGGGCATAGCGTTTCGCAATTTATTTATGCCTCGCATTGGGGCGGTTCTGAAAATATACGGAACATTCCAGAGGCAAGTCATTTGAATTTGATGAGCAAAAAGAACAACTACGATATCGGTGACTCCATTTATATTTCCTTTGAATCTCCCGCAAACGGAAATGCTCTTGTGAGCATGGAAAATGCCAATAAAATTTTGGAAACAAAATTTATAAATGCTGTGGCTGGCAAAAACGTTGTCTCTTTTGTGGCTGCTAAAAATATGATGCCCAATGTTTATGCGGTTGTAAGTTTATTTTTGCCTTTAAAGAGCGTTGAAGGCGAAAAGCCAATGCGCTATTACGGAATTTTGCCGATTAAAGTTGAAGACGAAAAAACAAAATTAAATTTGGCTTTAAATGTTCCAAAAGAAATTAAACCTGGCGAGGAGTTTTCCATAGAGGTCACAAATCCCTCTAAAGAAGATGCCTCTTTCACCCTTGCCGTGGTTGATGAAGGCTTGCTGGATTTAACGAATTTCAAAACCCCTGACCCTTGGAAATTTTATTTCAAAAAAATGGCGCTAGGAATAAAAACCTCCGATAACTATGACGAAATCATAGGAGCCTTGATGCCGGATATGGATTCTTATTTATCCATAGGCGGTGGAGATGAAGCGGTAGGAGATATGGCAGGCAAACAGAAAACTCAGAGATTCAAAGCGGTTTCCCTGTTCAGCGGCGTTCAAGAGGTGAAAGCCGGAAAAAGCCAAAAAATCAAATTCCAAATGCCGCAATATGTGGGCTCTGTAAGGGCGCAGTTGATTGGAGTTTCCCAAAACGCATTTTCCAAAGACGAAGCTAATATAGTGGTTAAAAAACCTCTTATGATTTTGCCAACCGCCCCCAGAGCGACAAAGCCCGGCGATAAATTCAAAGTTCCCGTTTCTGTGTTCGCGATGGACGATGATGTGAAAAAAACAAATGTCAGTTTGCAGGTTTCGTCTGAACTCAAAATTATAGGCAACAATAGTTTTACCCTTTCTTTTGAAAAACCAGGTGAACTCGATGGCAGCTTTGAGGTTGAAGCATTGCCAATTCTTGGAAGTGCAAAAATAATTGTAAAAGCAGAAAGCGGCAGGCATAAAATCGCCGATACAATAGATTTACCAATAATGAGTTCATCTGCATTCTACACAGAAGTTTTGCAAAAACAAATTTCAAGCGGAGAAACTTGGCAAACCAAAATAAATGCTTTTGGAATAGAAGGCACTCACAAAGCAACGCTTGTACTCAGCACAATGCCCAGCTTAGGCGCAGATGAGCGATTGGATTATTTAATACATTACCCTTATGGCTGCTTGGAGCAAACAATTTCCAGCATATTCCCGCAATTGTATATGGATAAATTAAGGGATTTGGATTCAAAAACAAAGCAGGAAATTACAGGTAATGTAAATGCGGGAATTAAGCGGCTTGCGCAATTCTCTTTGAGCCAAGGTTTTTCTTATTGGCCCAACCAAAGCGGCAATGCGGATTCTTGGGCGAGCAGTTATGCGGGGCATTTTATGTTGGAGGCAAGCAAAGCTGGCTACTCCATTCCTCAAACCCTTTTGAACACTTGGAAAAATTGGGAAGTAGAACAGTCAAAGAAAACTTACAACAAAGATTTCCGTAATCAGGCTTATAGGCTGTTCTTGCTCTCCTTGGCAGGCTCAGAACAGATGGGTGCAATGAATTTGATGAAGGAGAATAATTTGGATAAGCTGGACTGGCTCTCTAAATACTTGCTAGCGGGTGCTTATCACATAGCTGGAAAAGAATCCATTGCAAAGCAGGTTTTGGAATATAGCGGAAATGCTTTGAGCGATTATAGGGAAAATTCAGGTACTTATGGCTCTTCTTTGAGAGACCAAGCCCTTGCCGCTTTGGTTCTTGCAAAGATGAACAATTTTGGCGAGGCTTTGAAAATTTACCAGAACCTAGCAAAAGAATGGAATTCCAAAGGCTGGTGGAGCACTCAGGAAAGCGCATTTGCCCTGCTAGCTTTCTCTGCCCTTAGGGAAAAGTTCAGCGCAGGCGATGTGGAAGTGGAATGGAAAGCTGGCGAAAAAACTGGAAAAGCAGTGATTAAAGCCAATAAACCACAAAAAATAGATTTAACTTCCATTGGTTCCCAAGGAGTTTCCGTAAACGCTTTAAATGGCACAATTTTTGCCGAACTTCAAACAAGGGGCTTGCCTTTGGAAGATAACATAAAAACCGAATACAAAGGGCTTGCTCTGGAAAGGACTTTGTTTAACTCAGCGGGAGAGAGAATTTTCGCTTCGCAAATAAAGCAAGGCGAAGCATTTTGGATTGTTTTCGGTGCTAGATCTCTTGTTGCAAGCAGGGTTGAAAACTTGGCATTATCCAGCATTTTGCCTTCGGGTTTTGAAATTTCCAATGAGAGGCTGCACGAAGATGATAGACCAGGCTGGCTAAATAATATGCGCCCCTCTCTTTCCACAGCCGATTACACAGACATAAAAGACGACCGCATAAATTGGTTTTTTAGCCTTTCTCCAAATGAAACAAAAGTTTTTGCCGTCCAAATTCACCCAAGCTATGCAGGAGAATTCAAGTGGCCCGGTCTTGTTCTTGAAGCTATGTATAACCCTGATTATTTTGCCCGCATTGCAGGGGAACGAGTTGGGGTGTCGCCATGATTTTCTGAACCATTGTCTGAACCAGAATAAACAGAGTGCTGAGAAAAGCCCATCTATAAATGCTTTACCAAGTGTCTGTTATACTTATTTCGCAGAATTTACAGGATTTTCAGAATGAACCGCATTTAGTGGTTTTTTGAGGATTTTTTTGTCCGAAATATTGCTATCTTACTAAGCAATGAACAAGCTACTTTTCTCATTGCTATTGCTTACCCTTGTCGCCTCTGCCTATGGGCAGATGCAGGAGCGAGTTGCCTTGCGGAGCTTGGGCGAAAGGTTAGTGCTGACTATGTGGCGCAGGGGGCGGATAGGGCGGTTCAATGAGGATTTAACCATAAAGGTGGAACTTTACAATGTTGCAACAGGAAATTTGATGGGTTCTTTTACTGGTTATTTCAAAGATATATATAGCTTGCTGGCTCTTATAGACGATAAGGCACCGGAGTTGTTTAAGAAGATGCTTGCGGAGCCGAGGGCAATAGAGGTTGAGAAGCCGGAGGTTGCGAAGATGGAGCCTGCTCCTGCGAAGCCGGAGGTGGTAGTGGTTCAAAAGCCTGTCAAAACCAGTTTTTATGTTGCTATTGGCTTGGATTTAGTGGGGGCTGGGCTGCTTGTTGCTGGATATTTGAGAGAACAAGATTTGAAAAGTGCTTATGATAAATATAAGAAAGATGAAAATAATAAGCCCAATGGGCAGGCGGATTTTGATAATGCTTGGGATGATGCGGAGAAAGTCCGAACCCAAAGAAATGTGTTTTACATTGTCGGCGGCATAGTTTTAACCTCAGGAGTAGGAGTACATATATGGTTTTAAGATTTTTTATTCTCGCAGTTGCATTTCTTTTGTCTTGCACTAGCATAGAACGCGATAGCGTTTGTGATGAGAAGAGCGTTTACTATAATGGCTGTGTGGGAGGCGTTTCGTCTAGCTCTTCGGAGAGTGGGACTGTTCCTAGCTCAAGCTCTTCGGAAGGCGGGACTGTTCCCAGTTCTAGCTCGTCATATCCCAGCAAAGGCATCGATATGGCGAATTATAAAAAAGTGCTGATAGGCACACAAGTATGGATGAGTGAGAATCTTGACTACGATGTTCCTGGCAGTAAATGCTATGACAATGACATTGCCAATTGCATCAAATATGGCAGGTTGTATGATTGGAAAACGGCAATGGATTTGCCTGCTAACTGCAATACCAATACTTGCTCTGAGCAAATAGGTATAAAGTACAAGGGCATTTGCCCCAGTGGCTGGCATATCACAACTAGGGAAGAACTGGAAGCACTAGAAAATTATATTGGCGGCAGCACGGGACCGCAGCTTGACAAATATGGGTTTTCTGCTCAGCCGAGTGGCTATGGTAGTTCAGATGGAGGTTTTGGCGGTATAGGCGTTTACAGCTATTTTTGGAGCAGGAGCGAGTTCAGTGACAATTACGCCTTCTACGTGAGTATATACCACCTCAACGGAAGTTTGACCTACGCCAACGGCGTTAAGAACCTCTTGTTTAGTGTTCGTTGCGTTCAAGACTAGTGCGTTGTGTTAGCCGTTGTCTGAACCAGAATTCATAGAATTAAAGAATGAACAGAATAAAGCCAAAAAATGAGGTTCATTCTGAAAATACTGTAAATTCTGGTAATTCTGGTTCAGACAAAAAGCATTTCGCTACGCAGTTACTGTGCGGGTATGTTTGAGAAGGTGATTCTCAATGTCGGCAGCAGTATAGCCTTTCTTTATGAGACCTAGGATTTCGTTGTCTCTTTCCTCGCGACCCTTTCCAACACCAATGTCAATACCATCGTCTATGCCTTCCTCATACCTAACAGCAAGGGCTTCATCCATATTCCATTCAGTAAAAAGCATATTCAAAATCTCCGAAGCATGATTCTCCAAGAAATATACTAAAATGTTACGCTCCACACAGCTCTTTATCGCAGCTTCTATAGCTTCTGATGGTTCCATAGTCTTGCGATTCTTGTTTATCTCCGCTATAAGCTCGTTGTAGCCATTCAAAACAGGGCTTTTGCTCGCTATCTCAGCGTTGCGACCCTTGTTGATGTTGTAAACGCTTGCTACAAGCTCAAGATTGCCTTTGCTTTTGGTTTTAAAAGAATCCGAAAGCCTAAGCTCCTTGAAATCTGGGAATTCATCCTTGCCGTTGTACAGAACTATAAACTCCGGTGCAGGAATTTTTATCAGTTTCTCTCTGTACAAATCCTTGCCTTTCGTTATCCGCTCGTACTCCCTGCCCAAGTACATAAGCATCCTCAGCGGTATGTTGTTATTTATAGTCGATTGGTGCTCCATCAGGACTATAAGCCTATCATCCACCACGAAAGCAACATCGTTCAATTGCCCTTTGAACAGGGCATTTGAAAGAGTCACTATCTCTATTTTCGTGTCTGGCGGGTAGTTTTGCCCTGTCACTGCGTTGTAGAGTTCCAGAGCGGCGGGTGGGTCACTGAATAGCATTGTGAAAACGCTACTTTTGTGATTGCGGTTTGTTTGGGTCTCGGTCATATTGAACCTCCGTTTTTTTCTCTCTACTTACTTAGACGTAAAAAAAGGGAAAAAAAATTCAGAAATCGTTATTTTGCAAACAACTGTTTGCAAAATTGTGCATTTTTTGGAAAAAAAGCCAAAAAATGAGGTTCAGACAATTACTATATTATAAAAAGAAGGTTTTATTATGAAACTACAAACAATAGTTTGTGTGTTTTTCTGCTTCATTGCAGCATACGCAGCCCCATACAATGGCGATGAATTTGAGTTCAGCCAGCCAGATGGGTCTAGTGTTGCAGTACTTCTTTTTGGAGATGAATTCCATATAGATGCCGAGACTCTTGATGGTTATACATTAATCCGCGATAAAGATGGCTGGATTTGTTATGCAAAACTTTCCGCAGATGGAAATGAATATGTGTCTAGCGGCATTCGCTATACGGGAAAAAGCACTCAGCTAGCCAGCGTTAAAAAAAAGATACGCATTAGTTCAAATTCCCTTAGAGAAAAGCGGCAGAAAAAAAGAGAAGCCCTTGGAAACGGTGAGAATGAATACCGATTATCTCCAAAGAAACTTGCAAAAAACAGCAGCGACTTTCTGCCTGCCCCTGTGGTCAACGATACCACCTATGGATTGGTGTTAATTATAAATTACCCAGAAGACAACAAAAAATCAAGCCTCACAGCAGCCCAAGTTGAAGATGCTCTGAATAGCCCTGCCAATAGCAATTCTGTGTGGAGTTATTATTATGATGTTTCTAATGGAAAGCTAATGTACAAGAATATTTTTTCCACAATTGTCACGGTAGATAAATCTTTCAGCTATTACGATGACACTTCAGAATACAAACGTGTTCCCGAACTCATTACAAACGCGCTTCTCAAGTTCAAAGCCAAACTTGCTGAAGAGCCGGAACTCAGCGAGGCATTTGATAAAATCACCACTTACACGCGAAATAACAGACCAACCGCTTTGGCACTCAACGTTCTCCATGCCCACAGCCCTAGAAATTGGTCAAAAGGAACCTGGTCTCACAAAGGATGGTACACAGGAGGTCCACCAGGAGATGGTTCTCCTAACGTATATCCTTCGGTAAACGGGGTGTATTTTTATGATTACCAATTATCAGCACTGAGCGGCAGAAATTTTAATACAATGCCAATAAATACCATTTTGCACGAAAACGGACACATGCTAATGGGCTGGCCCGATTTGTACAATTATGATAACACCATAAAAGACTATGTTGGACTATATGATATAATGAATACCGGAACTGCCATGCCAAACCCATATTTGAGGGACAAGGCAGGATGGATAGATGTAATTGACATTACAAACGCCAATGCCACTCTCTCGCATATTGCAAATAGCCACACTGCTTATGTTTATAAACGCAACAACAACGAAATGTATTACATAGAAGCACGTGCAAAAACCGGTCGCAGTTCCAGCATTCCGGGTTCGGGGCTTATAATATGGCACATACATACGCGAGGCGACAACACAACTTTGAATAGCAAATACCCTTATCCCCAAGTGGCTGTTGTGCAAGCTAATGCAACAAGCTCCGACTGGGTTAATTGGGGTTCTGCAAGTTCCAGAGCTACATTTGCAGGACCTGCCAGGGCGAGCTTCAGCGAAAACAGTATGCCCGCAGCCCAATATTACGATAACACAATGTCTCCGATAAATATCTCGGAAGTGAGCGCAGCAGGAAGCACAATGACTTTCAAAATAGGAACAGGCGACCCTTTACCATCTAACAGCGATCCCGACTTAACGCTGGTTCTTTTATCGCAAACGGCAACCATAAACTTTCGCGTACAATCGATAAACAACACTATTGTGCTAACAAACCTGCCAAAAAACGCAAAAGTGGAAATATACAACCTACAAGGTAAGCGTATTTTCTCATCGGGCGAATCCTTGAATCGGGAGAATCGGGGTTCAGACAATTTGAGAATACAAGTTCAGACAAAAGGAATATACATCGCCAAAATAAAATTCAATAAATAATATGCCTGTTCAAATGAACATATCTCAAGGAATGCAGATAGACCAAAAGCTATCTGCCCAAACTATAATCACATCTCAAATTTTGCAGATGAATTCCCTAGAACTGGAAGCTGCCATTCAACAAGAACTGGAAATAAATCCCCTTTTGGAAATGGACGAAAATAGCGATAGCAACGACGAGGAGAACGAAGAAACAAGCGATGAATATAACTCAAACGATATAGACAAGGGACTTTTAGATGGGCAAGATAATAACTCCGATTTGAATTGGGACGAATATTTCCAAGACGGTTTTAAAGATTCCGAGCCTGAGGATTTTAGCAAAAGAGACCCAGATGAAGATGACTGGGAACGCCCGCAGAGCTATGATTTGGATATTCAACAATACCTGCTAAACCAAGTCAAAGACCGAAATTTGCCGATAGGTGTATATGAATGCCTTGAATATTTAATAGGCTGCGTTGGTGATAACGGATTTTTATCTGATGAAAATGAATCTAGGGAAAATTTTGCGAGCAGTTCAGGCAAAAATCCCATGTTCAAAGCCATTGATGCTGTTTTGCAAAACGAAAAACCCCTGAAAAAAGCTCCAAAAGAGGTAAGAGAAGCCTTTGAGGTTTTGCGCAGCCTTGACCCGCCCGGAGTAGGGGCTTTTGACCTCCGCGATTGTCTGCTTATTCAGGCAAAAAGAATCTCGGATTTTTCAAAAACAGCCATTGAAATGCTGGAAAAACATTACGATTTGCTCTCCGATTTGCGTTATATGCAAATTGCAAAATCGATGAATATTTCCACCCAAGATGTTACCATTGCCATAAAAGAACTTGCAAGGCTTAACCCAAGACCGCTAGCTCAAATTCCCGTTTCCAATTTGTCTTATGTAACACCGGATTTTATTGTGGAAAGAGAGCCGAATGGTTCGTTTAGCGTGCAGCTCAGAGATGGCACAAGGGCAAAGTTGAGGATAAACAGTTCCTACAAAAATCTGCTGAAAACAAAAAGCGTTAGCACCGAAGAAAAATCTTGGATAAGGAACAAACTGAATTCGGCAAGCGTTTTTATGCGTAGCATAGAAAGCCGCAAAGAAACCATGCTTTTGGTTATGAATGCCATAGTACGCAGGCAATACGATTTTTTCGCCAGAGGTCAGCAGCATTTGAGACCTATGATTTTGCAGGATATAGCAAATGAGATAAACAGGGATATAAGCACAGTAAACAGGGTCACAAATGGAAAATATGTTCAAACCAATTATGGTGTTTTTGAACTAAAAAAATTCTTCTCTTCCGGAGTTGCCCAAGACGATGGCACCGAAGTGAGCAATGTGAGAATAAAAGATAGCATTAAAGAGCTAATTAACAACGAAGACAAGAAAAAACCCCTCTCCGACCAAGAAATAGCAGAGCTTTTAGAAAAACGCGGTTTAAGGGTTGCAAGGAGAACGGTTAATAAGTATCGCGAGGCAATGGGTATTTTGCCAGTTAAGGTGCGGCGGGGAAGATGATTTTTCTATATAGACGAAATTGCCGAATGGCTACCAGTCTATTTCTGCTACGCCGCCAACTCTTTGCATACTGTCGTTTGTGTATTGGTGAACTTCAAAGGCGTTTCCGTCTGGGTCTGTTAGCCATACTTGCCAGGTGTTGTCGCATCCTAGTTTTTTATCCGTATGCAAAATACCTTGTGAATCGAGCAGTTGCACTAAATTATCTATGTCTTTGCTCTCAAGGCAAAAGTGCATAATTCCGGTGTTCACAGGTGCATCCATCTCTGGATTTTCAAAAAGCTCTATATAATGATTATCGCAAACTTCAAGATAATGCCCATAATGCTTGCCCTGCCTGGTGAATTTGAATTTTGGCTTGAATCCCAGTTTCTGGTAATACTCCATAGAACGTTCAAGGTTCTTCACGTTTAAGCTAATATGAGCAATTGACAGCATTTGTAATCTCCTTTGGGTGTAAAGGTAGAAAAATATTTTTTAAAAATACTATATTGCCTCAATGCGAGTTCTTGTTTTAAATTGCGGTTCGTCTTCGGTGAAGTTTGCCATAGTGGATACTAAAACCGGAGCATTCTCTGTTAGCGGCTTGGTGGAAGAAATAGGCGGAAACGCCCGTTTCACGGCAAAAAAGGGGGGGGAGAAGCACGAAAAGAAGATAGATGCGCCCGACCACACCCAGGCTCTTGCCACCATACAGAGTTTTTTCAAGGAAACTGGGGAAGACAGCGATATAGCAGCTGTTGGGCATAGGGTGGTGCACGGGGGGGAAAAATTCTCGAAATCCGTGTTGATAGATGACGAAGTTATAAAAGCGATAGAGGAATGCTCTGTGCTTGCCCCCCTGCACAACCCCCCCAATTTGCAAGGCATATCGGCAGCCAAAAAGAATTTTCCAAACCTTGCACAGGTGGCTGTTTTTGACACAGCTTTCCACGGAAGCCTGCCAAACTACGCCTATCTTTACGGGCTTCCTTACAAATTCTACGAAGACCATAAAATTCGCCGCTACGGATTTCACGGCTCGTCACACCGCTTTGTGGCAAGAAAAACCGCAGAAATTTTAGGGCAAAACTTAAAAGATTTATGCCTTGTAATAGCCCATTTGGGCAACGGCTGCTCCGCCGCCGCCGTAAAATTCGGGCTTTCGGCAGATACCACCTTGGGATTGACACCCTTGGAGGGCATGGTCATGGGAACGCGCAGCGGCTCAATAGACCCCGGCATAATCCTCCATTTAATGAAATCTCTGGGCTACGACCACGATAAATTGAACAAGCTGCTCAACAAAGAGAGCGGACTTTTGGGTCTTAGCGGCATTTCCAGCGATATGCGAGTTCTTTTGGGCGAAGCCGAAAAGGGTTCCGAAAGAGCCAAAATCGCAATAGAGGTTTTCTGCTATCGCGTAGCTAAGGAAATAGGCTCTCTTGTACCAGCTCTCCCCAAACTAGATGCCCTCATTTTCACCGGAGGAATAGGCGAAAACTCCGAACCTGTCCGCAAAAAAATATTGTCTTTCTTAAGCGTTTTCAAATTCGGCGAACCAAATGGACCAAAGGTTATGGTTGTGCCGACTAATGAAGAACTTATGATTGCAATGGATACGGAAGAGGTTGTTAAGAAATAACAAATTCCAGCAAACCAGGGCTTATGATTTTTTTGAAGTTTTCACTAATATCATTTAAATCAACAATATCCACCCTCATGCTTATATAGCTAGCTTCAAAGAAACTTTTCAACTCATATTTAATTTCTGTTGGCATTTTTTGACCATTGAAATCTATTGCCAAATCCAAATCAGAAAATTCTCTTGCCGTGCCATCTGCCCTAGAACCAAAAACATATACCTTGGAATTTGTGCCTTCTAATTCCATTTTCAGCAATTTCTTAGCTATTTTCAAATCTTTTTCTTCAAGTTGCAGAGCCATCTTTTGCCTTCGCTAGGTTTTCTTGCATTTTTGCCAAAAATTTTTTCACTTCTTCTAAAAAAGCTGGGATTATTTCCAAAACTTGTTCGGCTGCACCTTCATTGTATGTATGCGATGTTATGTTTCTCATATTGCGGTATTTATTCCAAGTTTCATAAGGCTCGGTAAAAAGCTTGTGTTCGTTTGCTATTCTAACTAGTTCAGCAAAGGAAATTTCAGAAACTTTCATCTGTGGCATTGGCACATGCCAAGACAAATACCTACGCAAAATTTTATGCGAAAATTCAAAAACATATTCAAATCTTTGAATGGAAGAGTCCCGCAAAACCTCCTTATATTCGCCGTCTTTTTCCGCTAAATAAGCCGTAATGGATTTCTCCAAACTGGCTACGGCATTTGCATAGTCAGTTAGGTCTAAGGCTTTGGTGCTTTGGGTGTTCACAAGGTTTAATATAGAAAACAGTTTCTCCTCATAATAATCCATCTTTTAAAAAATGGGTCGTCAAATTCATAATGCTCATTTTTTATAATATAGCCTTGCTTTATTAAGCGGGAAAATCCGCTGTAAATGGTGCTTGTAGGGCGCATAATGCTGGAGGTTTTTTCTTGCATAGCAAGGGTGATGAGAATTTTTTTGTCCGTTTGGCTAATGGTATTCCAAAGCCGCTCATAATCTACGTTATGCAGCATTATAATGTTTTGTATAACACTCAAAAGCATATCTTTTCTGTATTTTTCTCTCTCCAAAAATGAAAAACAATAAAAAGCAAGTTGTTGGGTGTAGTATGGGTGCTGGCTAGAGAATTCTAAAATTTCTTTTGATATAATTTCGCTTTTGTTTGTAATTCCATTGAAACGTTTTTTCAAGTATTCAAAAAAATCATCGTAGGGGATTTTATCAAGGCTCATAAGATAGCCAAAATGATAAAATGGAGATTTTTTGCTCTCAAAAATTGCCTTCATCATTGTTTCTAAACTGCCCAAAAAAACATAATTCACATTTTTATGATGCTGAATCACCGCTCTGAGCTGCTTTGGCAAATTTTTTCCCAAATGCGTTATTTCTTGAAATTCATCCAAAACCACAATTGTTTTATTGCTTTTTTTGCTCGTTTTTTCTATAAGATTTAACACGTCTTCAAGAGGAATAAATTTATTGCCAGCAAACGGAGCAAAAGAAACTTCCATTCCGTTTGTTTGAGGATTTAGTTCCAAAGTTGGCACAATTTTGAAATTTGCTAAAAAATGTTTTACCTTTTCCCATTTGTGTATATTCAAAAATTTCTTTAAAAGTTGAGTTGCCAAATCAGAAACATCTGTGGCTAATTGTAAATCCATATAAATCACAGGTCTCGAAAGTGAGTTTGTAACGCTGGTTATCAAAGATGTTTTGCCAAAACGCCTCGGCGATATAAGCACCAAATGATTGCTGCTTGCAAGCACATTTTTTGCCTCTTCGGTTTCTTTTTGCCTATCGGTAAAAGAATCATCGCTCACCACTGAGCCAAATTTAAAAGGATTTGCCATACCTATATAAATATAGAAAAATCAACAGATTATTCATTACGAAAAATTTCGTAACGAAAAATTTCGTAATGGTTGCATTAAGGCTTGCTAAGCATACTAGAGTTTGTAAAATCCTTGCGGAGGGGCCAGCCTTCAAAGTTGTCTTCGGTGAAAATGCGGCGCAAATCGGGGTGTCCTTCAAAGGAAATACCGAACATATCGTAAACTTCGCGCTCTTTCCATTCTGCGGCGGGGTAAATTTCGGTTAGGCTTGGAATTACTGGCAATTCCTCTTTATTTTCCGGCTTTGGCAGGCTGCATTTTGCAAAAATTTTGTGTCCCTCGTTCAAGCTCATGGTTTGCAAAATAACATCAAAACGCTCAGTCCAGTCTGCTGCCACAACGTCTATTAGATAATCGCACTTCAATTCGCTTTGCAAAAATTTTGCAAATTCAATCCAATCTTCTTTTTTAACGGATAGTTCTTTTTCGTCTGTTATATAGGGGAATTTTTCTTGAATCTTTTTTAAAATATCCTCTTTTGAACGCCCAATTTGAGGTTCGGCGGCTCTCTCCACCACCGGCAAATCCTCTTTTGGTAGCGGCTTTGGTTTGAATGAGGATTTATAATCGGGATTTTTTTCCTTGAATTCCTCTCTAGCGGCTTTCATCTCTTCGTCTTTGATTTTTTCAAGCTCTGCCCAAGCCTGCGCTGCCGCTGTCCAGCGGTCGCCATCGTCTTCTTCTCTTATTTTGCCCTCTTTCCAAGGGTTCCTGCTAGATTCTGTTGAACGAATTTTTTCCCTCAATTTCAAAATTCCCTGAAACAAAGCCTCTGGTCTTGGTGGGCAGCCCGGGATAAATACGTCCACTGGAATTAGTTGGTCTGCACCCCTAACCACGCTGTAATTGTTGTAAACAAAAGGACCGCCGCTTATGGTGCAAGCTCCCATCGCTATTGCGTATTTTGGTCCCGGAATTTGCTCCCACAGGGTGACCATCGCGGGTGCCATTTTTTTGGTTATGGTTCCGGCTATTATGAATAAATCCGCCTGCCTTGGGCTTGCCCTGAACACCTCGCTGCCAAAACGCGCTATGTCGTAGCGAGCCATTGAACTGCTCATCATCTCTATGGCGCAACAACTTGTGCCGTAGGTTAGGGGCCACAAAGAGTTTGCCTTTGCCCAATTTATAACCCAGTCCATTATATTCACAATGTATTTGCCGCCTGGCAAGGGGTCTAAAATTTTAGGTGCTATATTTGTGATGCCCATAGCCTTAATGTAGAAAATGCTAATACCTAACAGCTTCCAAAACTAGCCCCTGCGGAGGTGCCCAAGTCCTCTCCCCTTTGAATTCTCCGCTGAAAATTTTATTCACAGAGCCAAGTTCATAGCGACCTCTGCCAATATCAAAAAGAATGCCAGTCATTGAGCGCACTTGTTTATGTAAAAAACGGTTGCCGCAAATATGCCAGCAAATCATATTCCCATTTTTCTCCAAACGAAATTCCGTAATAGTGCAAACTGTACTTTTTCCGTCTTTCCTCGCTACCGAAAAAGCCTTAAAATCGTGCGAACCCAAAAAACATTTTGCTTCCTCCTCCATAAGTTCTGCATTTAGCTTGTAGCCACATTCCCAAACATATTCCCCACCCAAAACCACAGGCTCTGAGCAAAGCGTGTATATATAATATCTCTCTTTTGCGTTGTAGCGAGCGTGAAAATCGGCAGGGCATAATTCTAAATTCCTTATGCACACGTTTTTATCGCTCAGGGCATTTACCGATTTTTCCAAAACTTGGCAGTTCAAATCCTGCTCTTCGCAGTCAAAATGCGCAACCTGCCCTCTTGCGTGAACTCCAGCATCTGTTCTGCCTGCACCCACAATGTTTATCTTTTGCCTAAGAGCTATGGAAAAAGCGTTTTCCAACTCGCTTTGCACAGTTTTTTCGCGTATAACTCCCTGTTTAAGCTGTTCTTGCCAGCCAGAAAATGCAAAGCCGTTGTATTCGCAAGTAAATTTGCAACGCATTATGGATGCCACTCTATTGCCGCTATCTGTTCCTCGGCAATTTTTTGTGTGCGGCGAAATGTCCATTTAGCGAGTTCTTTCATAAGGCGTTTTTTGAGCATTTCCATACCGGTATTTTCCAGTGCGCTTATTAAAATAGCATCAGGGTAATCTGTAGCAATTTCTTCTTTGCGTTCATCGGTTGCGGCATCGGTTTTATTGAACACGCAAAAACGGGGAATGGAAGGGTCAACCAGTTCGTCTAGAATTTTTTTGCTTACCTCAATATGCTCTTTGTAATCGGGGGCGGCGGAATCTATAACCTCAAGAATACAGTCCGCATTGGCGGCAACGCCAAGGGTACTCTTGAATGTCTCTACCAAGTGATGCGGCAATTTGCGAATAAAGCCGACTGTATCGCTTAATATAATGTCTTGCCCATCTGCTAAATGAAATTTGCGTGTTGTGCTGTCCAAGGTTGCAAAGAGCTTGTCTTCTACATATACGTTTGCACCTGTTAGGCGGTTTGCAAGGGTGCTTTTTCCAGCATTTGTGTAGCCTACCAAGCCAACGTGGAATGTATTTTCCCTTCGCCTTTCTTGGTTTTCTCTGTCGCGCTCTATTTTTTTCAATTTGGCTTTGAGTTCTTGAATACGTTTGCGCACCAAACGTCTATCCACTTCCAACTGAGTTTCGCCAGGTCCTCGCATCCCAATTCCGGGGCTTGCGCCGCCCGTGCCCACCTGCCTTGAAAGGTGAACCCAAGCACGTGTTAGGCGAGGCATCAAATACTGCATTTGCGCCACTTCCACCATAAGGCGGCTTTCCGCAGTTTTGGCGTGATGCGCAAAAATATCAAGTATAAGCCCTGTTCTATCCAGCACTTTTATCTCTGGCAAACGTTTTTCCAAATTTCGCACCTGCGAACCGCTCAAATCCTCATCAAAAACAACCAAAGTGGCATCGTGTTTTTCAACGGCTAAACGAACCTCCTCTATTTTACCATCGCCTATAAGTGTAGCTGGATTTATAGCCTGAACCCTTTGAAGGAAAATCTCCGCAACGCTTGCCCCAGCCGTTTCTGCCAAACGCTGCAACTCCTGCAAATGCTCCTGTGCTTGCGCTGGTTTCACACGCTGCGTGGCTATTCCTATTAGAATGGCTTTTTCCATAATTACCCGCTCACCGCCTTAAACTCCAACTCAGGATAATTCTTAACCGCTAAATTCAAACGATATTCATTTGGGAACAGACAAACTAAATTTCCTTTTTTATCGTGCATACAATCACCCCTGTACTCTTTTGAAAATTCCTCTTGTTTTTTTTGCTCACCATAAATCCACCTGACTCCGAAAGATGGGATTTTGTCTAACTGAACTTCTGCACCGTATTCGTTTTCCAAACGGTGTTGCAGAACGTCAAATTGCAATTCGCCAACAACGCCGATAATTGGCAGCGCGGAGGTTAAAGATGTGTAAAGCTGGGTTGCGCCTTCTTCGGAGAGTTGCAAAAGACCTTTTGTCATTTGTTTGCTCTTTAAGGGGTTCATAAGAGTTACCCTTGCGAAAAATTCTGGGGCAAAATCTGGGATGCCGGAAAATTTGAATTTTTCGCCTTCTGTCAAGGTATCACCAATGTTGAAAATGCCTGGGTCGTTTATGCCTACAATGTCGCCAGCGTAGGCTTTGTCTATAACTTCTTTGTCTTGTGCCAAGAAACTTGTTGGGGCGGCAAGGCGAATTTCGCGACCCGTGCGGCAATGCCACACCTTGTTTCCTCTTTCAAAAGAACCCGAACATATACGCAAAAATGCGGTGCGGTCTCTGTGGCGAGGGTCCATGTTTGCTTGAATTTTAAATATGAATGCGCTGAATTTATCTTCTGTGGGCATAACCGTGCGAACATCGGATTCTCTGGGTGTTGGAGGTGGGGCAATGTTTGCGAATGTGTTTAAAAGCTGCCTCACGCCAAAGTTATTCACTGCGCTTCCAAAAAACACGGGACATTGCTTGCCTGCCAAATACTCATCTTTGTTAAATGGCTCCATTGCCTGCGTCACCATATCGTAGCGATTTTTGAATTCTTTGATGTATTCCTCACCGCAAAGCTCTGTTAGTTTGGGGTCGTCTGCACCTTTCATTTGCAGAATTTCCTGTTTGCCTTCTTCTTTGTTGAAAGTGTGAAAGGTGTTGTCTGCTATGGAATATATGCCTTTGAATAGTTTTCCGTAACCTATGGGCAAGGTAAAGGGGCAGGCTTGGATTTGCAAAATTTTTTCAATTTCGTCTAAAAGTTCCAATACATCGCGACCGTCTAAATCCATTTTATTTATGAATGTTATTATGGGCGTGTGGCGCATTTTGCACACTTCCATGAGTTTTATGGTTTGCCTTTCCACGCCATTTACGGAATCTATCAAAACCAAGGCGGCATCCACGGCTGTTAATGCACGGTAGGTATCTTCGCAAAAGTCTTGATGCCCCGGAGTGTCAACCAAATTGAAATAACAGCCCTCAAAGGGAAAATTCAAAACCGAGGAACTAACCGAAATACCCCTTTGCTGCTCAATTTTCATCCAATCGCTAACCGTATAGCTCTTATTTGCCTTAGCCCTAACATGCCCAGCTTCCCTTATAACCTTGCCGTACCACAAAAATTTCTCCGTAAGCGTGGTTTTTCCAGCATCGGGATGGGAAACTATGGCAAATGTGCGCCGTTTTGATATTTCGGAAGAAAGCATATAGAAAGTGGCAATATAGAAAAACGTTTTCTATATTTAACTTAGACCTTAACCTTGGAGATTTTATGAATATTTTTCGCCTAGCCTTGCCCGCAGCATTAATGCTGCTTTTCTCAGTTAGTGTTTTTGCCGGTGATGACGAGGATTTTGCGCCAAGAGGCAAAACGGGTACCGTTACCATCATCACAGACCCTCCTGGTAGCTATGTGTTTTTGGATGGGGACTCACTCGGAAAAAGCCCCATAATCAAGCGTCAATTCCGGACAGGTCCTTTAAGGCTGGTAGTCATAGACCAAGGAAAGGAACTGATAAACGTCCGTTTTAACGTGTGGCCGGGTAAAGAAAATAAATATGAAGGTACAACCGTTATGCCGCACGGCACAATTAAAATAACCACAACTCCAAGCTCGTGCCAAATTTTGTTAGACGGTGAATATGCAGATCGCACAACTGGTGGACCCTTAACGCTTAATAGCGTGGATGCTGGCGACCATCAAGTTGAAGCAGTTTGCCCTGGCAGAAAAGCTTATGGAACGATAGTAAAAGTAGAAGGCGAAAAGGGCGTAGAACTCCATTTAGATGCGGTGAAGAGAACAAACTCCAAAAAAGTATCGGCTAAAGCGAAAAAAGAAGAAGAAGAAGATTAATCACCACTTTGCCAGAGCATTCGCAATTATTATGTCTTGAAGGCTTTTTATTGCGCGCTCTTGCCCGTGAATATTTTCGGATTCGTTTCTTTGCACATAATAAGAGCCTATAGCCTGAACGCTTTTGTTTTCGTAAATTGCTTTTTTGCGAACATTGTCATAAAAAGTAACCGATACCTCCATTGTTACCCTATAGGTCTCAACTTCTGCGCTTGAGCTTTGGGATTCGGGTCTGTTGCTGTAGTTCTTGAGCGTAAGAGAAAAATCCGAATCTGCATTTTCGTTCACAATTCTAATGGCTGGGGCATTTATTCTGAAAAGTTCTGTTATGCCATCTTTAAGCCTATTGCCGAGCACTGGGTCAAAGCTGCGATAATCCACATCTGCTATGCGCACCGTTTTTATATGTGCCGGCAAGGTTGTGGCTGTGAACCTATAGCAAGAGGAGAGCATAAGGCAGGTAGTGGCAAATAATAGGATTCTAAAAAACATCTTGTTCAATTTAGAAATTTACTAATTTGCGAGCGTGGTATCTATATTAAAACACGAAACCTGCGCGAAATGCAAAATTTGTTGCACATTTAAAAAAGAGTCTCTTGTTTATGTTCCAAAGGGAATAGAGGTAAAAGAGCAAAAAAACGGGTTGTTTGCCTGTGCGCATCACTGTGAAAATATGGGATGCAAGCTCAAAAAAAATAAACCGATGGAATGCGCAGCTTGGCCCTTTAGCATTTCTAAGCGAGGCAAGGAACTGCTTTTTGTTTTGGAGCATAGCTGCCCGGAGTTGAATAAAAAAGAGAGATTGCAAGAGGCAAAAAAATTTGGGCTGGAAATGGTGGCACCTGCCTTGCTGGAATATTCAAGGCAGCATTTAGATACGTTAAGAGAATACGAAGAGAAAAACAAAATTATGGGAATTTTCAAAGCATAGCACCATCAACAGACGATTTTGATGTGTGAATGCTCAGTTTTGAGCCAGGAGGAACCGAGTTTGTTACAAACACATTGCTGCCAAGCACGGAACCTTTGCCTATCACCGTATTACCGCCAAAAATGGAAGCACCGGAATAAATAGTAACATTATCCTCTATCGTTGGGTGGCGTTTTTGCCCTTTCAATGTGTTGCCGCCTTTTGTTGAAAGAGCGCCGAGAGTTACCCCTTGGTAAATTTTCACGTGCTCACCTATAACTGTGGTTTCGCCTATTACAATGCCTGTTCCGTGGTCTATAAAAAAATAATCGCCTATTTGCGCCCCAGGGTGAATATCTATGCCTGTCACGGAATGAACGTGCTCTGTCATTATTCTCGGTAGCTTTGGGATTTTCAGCAGTTCAAGCTCGTGAGCCAGCCTGTAAGTGGAAATTGCATAAATTCCTGGATAGGAAATTATTATCTCTTGTCTATCTTTGGCAGCAGGGTCTCCTTCAAAAGTGGCTTCCACATCTGTTGCCAGACTTGCCCTTATTTTTGGGAGTTTGCTCAAAAATTCGGTTCCCAATTCTTTTTTGCAATTTAGCAACTCCAGTTGCTTGTTCAGCAAGTGGTGGACTTTCTTGAATATCATACCTGTTTTGTGATTATCAAAATAGCCTGGGAATAGCAAGCCGTGGAGTTTGTTCACAAGTTCAACAACCTCATCTTTATTTGGCAAAGAGTGAGGATTAACTGGAATGGAATTTTCCAATTTTGAATAGCTATCTAAAAGAGCAGCGAGGAGATGTTTCACGTTTTGGAATATACAAATTTTCTAAATTCCCTCCATGCGCAAAAAATTACTTTCCGAAGGGTCAAAAGAATTTAAGTATGAAATTCGCGAGATTGTTAAAAAGGCGAATCAGCTTAAAGCCCTCGGTTTGCCCATTCATTGGGAAAACATAGGCGACCCAATAGAAAAGAAATGCCAACTGCCGGAATGGATAAAAGATATTATGGCAAACCTCGTGCGGCAAAATGCCTCTTATGGTTATTGCCCTTCCAAAGGGGTGCTAAAAACTAGGGAATTTTTGTGCGAAAAAACCAATGCCTTGGGCGGACCTCAAATAACCCCAGACGATATTCTGTTTTTCAATGGCATGGGAGACGGCATTTCCACAACTTACCATTTGCTAGACATCACAAGCAGGGTAATTGGTCCCTCTCCGGCATATAGCACCCACAGCTCCGCAGAAGCCGCACACGCCAACGCAGAACCCATAACCTACAGGCTAGACCCCAGCAACCATTGGTATCCAGATTTGGAAGAACTTGAAAACAAGGTGAAATACAACCCGAATATAGTGGGTATTCTCATAATAAACCCCGATAATCCAACAGGCATGGTGTACCCGCTTGAACATCTTAAAAAGATGATTCAAATAGCGAAAAAATACAAGGTATTTGTCGTTGCAGATGAAATTTACACCAAAATTACATATAACGGTTCGCGTTCTTATGCCCTTGCGGAATATATAGAAGATGTTCCGGGCATAGCTATGAAGGGGCTTTCCAAGGAGGTTCCTTGGCCCGGCTCGCGCTGCGGCTGGATGGAATTCTACAATAAACACAAAGACCCCGAATTTCTCGCTTTTTGCAACGCGCTGGACAATGCAAAAATGACGGAAGTTTGCTCAACCACGCTCCCACAGCTAGCTCTCCCCTTGATTTTGGGCGATAGCCGCTACGAAGAGCACCGCAAAAATTTGAATGAACGAATTGGCAAACGGAGTGCCTTAATAAACAAAATTTTGAGCGAAGTCCCAGAATTAACGTTTAATCCTACCTACGGCGCATTTTACAATTCCATAATTTTCAAAGACGGTGTTTTGAACGATAAGCAGTTTTTGCCAATAGAAAACCCAAAAATAAAGGCAAAGGTTGAGGAGTGGTGCAATGGAGTTAGCCTTGATTACCGCTTTGTATATTATCTTTTAGGGGCAACCGGAATTTGCGTTGTCCCAATAAGCAGTTTTTGCTCTGAACTTATGGGTTTTCGCATAACCCTTTTAGAAGAAGACGAAGATGAGCTTAACAGGATTTTTACCTCGCTGAGAGATGCGATTAAGGAGTATGTGAAATAGATATGGCTAAAGGAGGAATTTTCATTGCAGGCACTGGAACGGGTGTTGGAAAAACCTGTGTTTCTGCCTTTTTATTGGATTATTTTAAGGTGACAAGAAAGAAGAAAGTTTTATATTACAAACCAATTCAATGCGGGCAACCCACAGATATGGACTTTATAAAAAAAGTGACCAAAACAAAACCGAAAGACATATCTTGCTCCTATAACCTTAAAACCCCAAGCTCGCCGCATTTTGCCTTTGCCAAGGAAAAGGTTAAGTTTGAAAAAAACGTGATAAAAAATTTTTTGACAAATGCAAAAAAGCAATACGATTTTATAGTTATGGAGGCGGCTGGGGGTCTCAAGGTTCCAATAACGCATAATTTTGATATGGCAGATTTGGCAAAGCTCTCTAATTTCAAGGTTCTGCTAGTGGCTTCCCCTGGTCTTGGCACCATAAACCACACCTTGCTTTCCATAGACTATTTAAAATCAAAAAAGATTAAAATCATAGGTTTTGTGTTTTCCCCATCGAGTTTTGTTGACGAACTAACAGACGAAATAATCGCAGACAACGCCAAAACAATAGAGAAAATTTCGGGTATTCCATACAAGGGAACCGCGCTGCCAATACCATTTATCCCCTAAAAAACCCTTTTAATCCTTTAATACAATAAAAACTACGTAAAAAGCGGTTTTATTTATTTATTTTTGCTTTTATGAAAAAGATTTTATGCTTGCTTGCCTTTTGCGCAGTGGGTTTTGCCTTTGCGGGTAGCCCTCTTAGTTTAAAACAGGCTTTAAGCGATGGATTAAAGGGGAATTTGGATATTCAAAAGTCCGAACTGGGTTCTGATGGCATAGATGCTCAGGTGGAGGCAGCTTTTCGCAAATATTTACCTCAGTTGACGGCAAGCGGCACCATGACCCGTCTTTGGGCAAACGATCCTGCTAAAATTCAAATAGGAGCCTCGCCGATTCCTAATCAAAAAGGTTTTTTGGATCTTATAGCCATAGATTATCCAATAAATTGGAATGTGTCTGCCGATTTAAAATTACAGCAATTTTTATATGTCCCTCAGGCATTGACAGGCATTGCAATGGCAAAAAAAGGCAAGGAGATAGATGCGCTGGTTAAGCAGGAAATTAAAGAGGGCATAATTTATGGAATATCGATGCAGTATTGGGCTATTGTTTATATGGAAGAAAATTTAGAGGTTATGCAAAAATCCAAGGATAATCTTGGCAAAACTCGCGGGGCAATAGCGGCGATGGTGGAACAGGGCATAGCTAAAAAAGGCGATTTGAACACAATGGATATCAACTTGGTGGCACTAGGTACACAAATAGATAACCTAAAAGTTCAAATTCAAACCCAAAAAGACAATCTTTTGCAAATCATAGGTCGCCCAATAGGCGAAGACATTTCCCTAACTGACCGCCTTAACGTGGATTCCAGAGCCGCTGGTGGTGAAAGCGGAGACCCTTTGCAAAGCTCCATCGCATTAAAAAGAATGGATCAGATGGTTAGGCTTCAAGAAATGCAGATTGATTTGACTAGGGAAAAAATATATCCTAATGTTGTGGCATTCGCAAGCTATGGAACCCAGGCTTCAAGGGGAAAGTTTGATTTTTTAAGCAGCCCCCAAGACAAATTCGCAGATAATGGCACAGTTGGAATAAACATAAGCGTTCCAATTTTTGACGGAATGTCTAATACCGCAGAGCGTACTTATGCCCGAATCGAAAAAAGGAAGCTGGAAATAGACAGGGAAAAGCAAAAAATAGCTTTGCAGGCAGCTTACGAAAGCGCAAAATCAACCCTATTCAACGCCCAAAACCTTGTGGAGCGCAACAAAGAAAACGTGAAACTAGCAGAAGAAAACTACCTGATGAAAGAGCTTGAATACAAAGAACAAGTAGCCCCCATAACAGACTTGCTAACCGCCGACAACAATATGCAAACCGCCCATTCCAACTTGATAAGCGCATTATACACAGAAAAAACCGCCGAACTGACTTTGGAGCAGGTTTTGGGAATTTTGAGGCAGAAAGCGGGGGAGTGATAACAGAGTAAAAGCAGGGGATTTTCTACCTTTAAGCTAAGTATGCGTACTATCTCTCCCTCTCTAACGCTTCTCATTTTGCTACTCATCGCTCTTGCCGCTCAGGGAGAAGAGGAACTGAAACGTATAGCAATTCTTAGGACTGTGGATGATGGCGAGCCTTCGGTGGAGGTTACGGACTTGCTCTATCTTACGGTCAGGCTGCGTGAAATTGCTGGCAATGTTTTGCAGAAGAATTATGGCATTATGACGGAGCAGAGCATTATTGACAAGCTGGGCGGCAGGGAAATTGCGGTGAAAATTTGCAAGGAAACGGAGGGTTGCTTGGCGCAGCTGGGCAGGAAGATAAACGCGGATTATATAGGTCAAGCGAGGCTTGGGCGTTTTGGCAGCAATTTGACGATAAGCGTGGAGTTGTACAACAGCGGCAGCGGTTTGCAGGCAAGCCCTGGGCTTACGGGGCAGGCTAAGGATATGCCTGGCTTGCTTGCTGTTTTGAATGAGAAAGCACCGGAGATGTTCGGGAAAATGCCGGGCATTGTTTATGAGCCGAAGAAGCCAGTCAAAAACAGTCTTTGGGTTGCCTTGGGGCTAGACGTGCTTGGGGCGGCTGCTTTTTATGCTGGGTATTTGAAAAATGAAAAGATGAATGAGGCGTTGGATAGATACAACGTGATAAAGCAGCCGTACGAATATTATCAAGATGCCCGCAAAGATGCGGAAAGCAGCCGCAACAGCAGGAATACTCTTTATGTGGTTGGCGGTGTGTTTCTGGCTTCGGGTATGGGAGTGCATATATGGTTTTAAGATTTTCTCTTTTTGCGTTATTGTTTCTTTTCGTGTCTTGCTCGGATATGAAATTCAACAATCCTTATGATCCGGACAGCTCCAACTGGATAGGGAATAGTTCCAGCTCCGCAGAGACCGTGCCTGGTTCAAGCTCGTCAAAGCCGAGCAGTTCTTCTGTTGCGCCAGCAGCTTCCAGCTCAAGCTCTGTACCTGTTCAATCCGGTATTGTTTATGGCAAATCTGTGAATTATCAGGGCGAGACTTACCAGACGGTTTTGATAGGCTCCCAAGTTTGGTTCAAGAGGAATTTGAATTATAATGTGAGTGGTAGCAAGTGTTATGGTGAAGGCGGTAAACTCTATAATTACGATACTGGGCTCTATGATAAGACATTATCCACAGCGGAAATACAAGCCAACTGCGATGAATACGGTCGTTTATACAAATGGTCAACTGCGATGGCACTGCCCGATAGCTGCAATGGAATTAAATGTACTTCAATAATAGGCACGAAGCATAAAGGGATATGCCCAAGTGGTTGGCATATCCCAAGCGATGATGATTGGGCAACGCTGGCAAATTTTGTTGGTGCTTCAACTGCTGGAACCAAATTGAAAGCGACTAGTGGGTGGAATAACTATAATGGGAAATCTGGCAATGGTCAGGACACGTATGGATTTGCGGCTCTGCCGGGCGGCTTCGGCAATTCAGATGGCAGTTTCGCCAATGCCGGCGGCCACGGCCTCTGGTGGAGTGCCTCCGAGAACGATGCTAACGTCGCCTACTACCGGCGCATGTACTACGACATCGAGCTTGTATACAGGGGCAGCAACCATAAGGGCAACTACTTGTTTAGTGTTCGTTGTCTCCAGGACTGAAGGCGCTTTACGCGCCCACCGCTAGCGAAGCAGGCGGTGTTGATTGAGGCTGTGAGCGTTTATAGATGGCATAATGTTGGAGCGTAGTTTGAAATTTTTTTTGGAGATAGAGAACAGAAATTTACAAAATTATGCAACACAATATGCAATCCTGTTAATCCCAAAAATAAGTATAACAGACACTTGGTAAAGATTTTATATCTGGGCATTTCTTACCATTCTGGTAATCGGGGGCATCGGGGTTCTGACAAAAAGCATTCCGCTACACAGTTGCTGTGCGGGTATGTTTGCGGATGTGATTCTTAATATCGGCTGAAGTATAGCCTTTCTCTATGAGTCCCAGAATTTCGCTGTCTCTTTCCTCGCGGCCATCTTCGCGAGCCTCTTCCTTCCAAACCTCAATGGCTTCGTCTTGATTCCATTCTCTCAACAGCATTCCTTCTACCTCCGAACTGTGCTTCTCCAGAAAAGATACTAAAATATTTTTGCCTATACAAGTCTTCACTGCCAGCTTTATGGCTTCGCGAAGTTCCATAATCTTTAAATTCTCTTTTATCTCTGCTATGAACTCCTCGTAACCATTCAAAACAGGGCTTTTGATTGCCATATCTGCATTACTGCCCTTATTTATATTGTAAATCCTTACCACAAGCTCCATATATAAATCTGGGGTTTTAAAATTATAGGAATCAGATAATTTAAGCTCATTGTAATCCGGGAATTTTTTATCACCGTTGTACAGAACTATGAATTCGGGTGCAGGTATCATTATTCTTTTCTGCTTGTAAAGGCTTTTTCTGTCAACTATCATAGCATATTCCGCCGACAAATAGTGAAGCATCCTAAGCGGCATATTGTTGTTAATTGAAGATTGATGCTCAATTAAGACGATGAGCCTATCTTCCATCACAAAGGCTATATCGTTGATTTGATTCATATAAAGCACATCCGAGAGAGTTACTATCTCTATTTTTGTGCTTTCTGGATAGCTTTTGCCATTTATTGCGCTATATAGCTCCAAAAGATTGCTTTTTTCGCTGAAGAGCCTTGTGAAAACGCTATCCTTATGATTGCGATTGATTTTGACTTCCGTCATTTTTGAATCCTCCGTTTTTTCTTTGTTACTTATTAGACGTAAAAAAACGGAAAAAAAATTCAGAAATCGTAATTTTGTCAACAACTGTTTGCAAAAATGTGCAGATTTTTCAAAAAAATCCAAAAGTTTTTGCTTTTTTTTCCAAAAAAATCATTTTTTCCAAAGTTTTTGTAAATTTTTCCAAAAAATAATCCTAAAAATCCTGAGAAATAAGGATAACAGACACTTGGTAAAGAATTCAAATGAGGGCTCTTTTAATGCTCTGGTAATCGTGGTTCAGACAATTTCTATATTAACCTTGCCTTTTCAGGGCAATCTTGTGAAAGTCAAGAGCAGTCCCGCTACCGTAAAGCCGGAAAACCTGCCTAGGTGCAGAATGCCATAAGGCTTTTTGCAACAATGTTCCGAGGTAGAACCATGACCCAAAGAACCACTTTGGCTGCGTTTAGACGCTCCATTCCCGTGCTTGCACTCTCACTTGCTCTTTTTGCCTGCTCAGATGATAAAAATAACGGCAATAACGATGACAGTCCTTCGCCCAGTGTAACTTTAAACCCTTCTACTATTAAAGCAAGCGGCGATACATTGCTCGTCACTTTGCAAAGGCTGGAAAACTGGGCAGCAACAAAACCTGGACTTTTGGTTCGCATAAAAGCCAGCACAAAAACCGTTATAGATACAATACAGTTGAATTTCTATAATCCGAGTTCAAGCGTTTTGAGCAATGGAAAACTTTACGTTTCTTTGCAAGGAGCTTATAACGAAGATTATTCCATTGATGTTGCAAAATCTGGAATAGCTGTTGTGGATTTGGCAACTGGAACTTCAAAGGTTTTGGTAAAAGGCACGGAGCTTGGAGGCGGGGCTGGCGACATTGCGCTAGACGAAGCAAACCAAATTCTGTATGCAAGCGTTTCTGTATCTTTTGGAAATTCTCCTGTTAAGCCAATAGATTTAGCCGCAAAAACCGTAGGAGATGCTTTGCCAAATATATCTAATGCCTCTGGTGGGCTTGTTTTTGACAAAGAAGGGAAAAAACTTTTTGTTGGAGACAGAAGTTCTGGTCTTATAGTCTATGATGTGCTTGCAAACACAACCACCATCGTAGATAACCAAGACCCACTTCTACTGCCTTATTCGCTCTCAGCAACAAATTCCCTTTTGCTCAATTTCACAAGTGATTATACAACAGGGGAGCTTCGCTGGATGGATCTTAATTCTACAACTCTTTCAGGTGCCTTGACTTTTAACCAAGATTCAAAAGTATATGCCACTGGAGAAAACATATTCTTTTTTGAAAGGAACCCTGGTACTTTGGCTTGCATTTCATCGCAAAACGGCGATGTCAAAGTAATAACACAGAAAAGGCTTGAGGCTGATAACCCCTATGAAGTCGCAGTTATAGGCACTAAAGGCTATATAACCTTAAACGATGCAAATTACGTGCAAATTCTTGACGTAGGGACATGCACTCTGAGTGAAAAAATAGACTTGTAAATTTCTAGATTTGAAGGTATGTTTTCTCCTTTATACATTCAAATTCTAGCGGCATTGCTGTTTTGCATTGGCATTGCCACGGTTATTTCCAAAAGGAACATATTTTTTGCCTTTATGGGGCTGGAGCTTGCGGTAAATGCTGCAAACCTCAGTTTTATTGGATTTTCTAAAACCTTGCCCGCACTTCAAAGCGTGGCTGGGCAATTAGTGCCTATATTTGTTATAGCTGTTGCCGCTGCCGAGGCTTGCATTGGGCTTGCCATAGTGGTTCTGATTTTCAGGAATCAAGAAACAATAGACTCAGACGAATATTCACAAATGCAAGGTTAAATTCAAGGAGCAAATATGTCTGGACATTCAAAGTGGGCTACCATTAAACGCAAAAAGGCAAAGACCGATGTTGGCAGGGCAACAGCTTGGAATAAATTGATAAAAGAAATTTCCGTTGCCGCAAAAATGGGCGGAGGAAACCCCGATGCCAACCCTCGCCTCAGAACAGCAATACTAAAAGCCAAGGGGCAAAGCTTGCCCGCAAAAAATATAGAGAGCGCAATAGCCAAAGGCATAGGCGGAAACTCCGGCGCGAATATGGAAGAGCCTATGTACGAGGGCTATGGTCCTGCGGGTTGCGCAATTCTTGTGCAGTGCCTAACCGACAACCGCACCCGCTCCGTTGCAGATATAAGAAACATATTCAGCAAGAACGGCGGAAACATGGGCACCGAAGGCTCTGTTAGCTGGAATTTTAAAAAGAAAGGAATTGTGGTGGTGGACTCCTCTGCTTGCCCCGAAGACAAAATTATGGATTTGGTTTTGGAAGCTGGCGCAAACGACTTAGCAACAGAAGACGGAGTTTATGAAATTGAAACAACACCGGAATCTTTTGAAGCGGTTACCAAAGCTTTGGAAAATGCAAAAATAGAAATGCTATCGGCAGAAATAACCTACGCCGCAGAGAACACCGTTAAGCTAGAAGGCGAAGATGCTCAGAAACTCCTAAAAATGATAGATAAACTAGAAGACAACGAAGACGTGCAAGATGTTTATCACAACGCGGAATTGCCTGAAGAATAGGCTTTTTACTTATTCTCCTTAGCCATTTTCTTCAATTTAGATGAGTTCATCGCTTTGTCTGCGATGGATATTTTGTCTGTGAATAAAACACCGTTCAAATGGTCTTGTTCGTGCTGGGCGCAACGGGCAAATTTGCCTGTTATGTTTTGCAGAACAACTTTTTCGCCTTTTTCGTTTGTGTAAGTTAAATGTACCCTGCCAGGTCTTGAGACATTTGCCCAAATATCGGGCACGGAAAGGCAGCCTTCTTCGTCTGTTTCCACCGGATTTTCGCCTTCTTCGGGCACTACTACTGGGTTAAAAAGGATTATGGGTCTGCGTTCCTCTTCTTCTTTTGAAAGGTCTATCACAAAAAGGCGAATGTTTTTGCCAACTTGCGGCGCAGCCAAGCCCACACCATTGGCTTTGTACATAGTTTCAAGCATATTATGCGCCAGTTCCACAAGTTCAGGGGTTATCTCCTTAACAGGTTCGGCTTTTTTTCTCAAAATTGGAGAACCATAAGTGCTAATGGGCAGAATCACTTGTAGGTTCCAAAAGTTTGACAATGGCTGTTTTTTCAAAATCAATTTTTGTTTCGCCTGTTTTAATGCTAACAAAACGTTCATCCACGTGGGCAATTACGCCTACAATGCCTGCCGCCGTAAGAACTTTATCGCCTTTTTTAAGCGAGCTGCGCATTTGCTCTGTTTTTTTGCCCTCTTTTTGTTTGGGAAGTATAAAAAATATATACATCACAACAAACATGAGCAAAATAGGCATAAAAGTAGAGATAGCGGAAGGTTGCTGTGGTGCCTCTTGTGCCATTGCAAACACAGGCAGCATTAGTGAGATTGCGATTAATTTATTCATAGGGAGAATATAGAAATTTATCCATTCAATTCCGTTCTAGCTTCCTTCCAATATGGGAAGTGCTTTGCTATTACTGCGTAGAATTTTTCGGAGTGGTTTGCTTCTATTAAATGCGCGAGTTCGTGGGCAACTACGTATTCTATGCAGTGGAGAGGTTTTTTTATTAAGCCTGTGCTGAATGTTATCTCTCCGGTTTTCATTTTGCAATTTCCCCATTGGGTTTTCATTTTGCGCAGTTTCCAATTTTTTGCTTTGACTCCAAGCCTGAATTCCCATTGAGGGAGTAAATTTGAGATGAGTTTTTTAAGTTCTTCCATTTCTTTTTCTGAAATTTCCGCCTCCTGCCTCAGGGCAGGCGGCGGGTTTGTTTTTATTTTTTCCATTGTTCTTTTTAGCCATTTTATGTTTTTGTTCAAAAAATCAAGAGCAAATTTTTCGCTTGCATAATAAGGAATGGTTAAATGCGCTTGCAAATCCTTTTGCGAAATATAAAGCCTAACGCTACGCACTCTTTTGCGTTCAGCCAGTACCTGTAAGCCGTCAATTTTAAATGTTTTTTTAGTAAGCATTTAGGGTAAAATATAGTAAGTGTGCGATTTTTTTGTATATTTAATATAGGTTAGCTTGGAGATTATCTTATGAAGAAAATTTTAATGTTACAGTTTTTTGCGGTAATTGCCTTGGTTTCTCAGGCTTGGGGGGAGTATGCTCCATGTACAGCGGCTTTGGGGAATACTTATTATTGCCAGTGGCCCAGTGGTTGCTATGAGATAAATAAGGGAAAAACCGACACTGAAAATTGCCAGACAAATTATGATGGTTGCAAGAAAGATGGATACCTATACATTAACGTTACTGTTACAGGTGATGATAAAAAATGCAATGGTGTATGGGCTGGAGAAGGTTTTGACCCTAGTTTCAACGAAGGGGTTCCTATATGGTGCCAATGGACTACAGGTTGCCAACCTATAAAACACGATTCTACTCTAACGAATTGCAAAACTAACGGTTCTGTATATAAGAACGTTAATTCTGCTGACGTTGGGGATGACAAGAGTTGCAAAAATAGCGGCGAATGGACTGGTGAAGGCAAAAATCCTAATCCTCCTAGTTCTTCCAGCACTGCAACTACCACAAGTTCTTCTAGTGATGCTGGTACTCCAAGCTCTTCTGGTACTGGCACATCAAGCTCTTCTGTTGCAGATGGCACTTCAAGCTCCGCTGGCATATCCAGCTCCACTGGCACATCCAGTCCTTCTGGTACATCAAGTTCTTCTGATACTGGTACCTCAAGTTCTTCTGACAATACGCCAATCATATCTTACAACAGAACGCCAGTTGTTGGCTTGAATGTGGTTAATTTTGCTCGCAACTTGCGTATAGCCTCAGACAAAAATGCAACAATATCTCTGTTTGATATAAACGGCAAACAGGTGTTGAACCAAAAGGTATTGAAAGGAACCACCACCATTAGCTTGGGAAAGCAAAAAGTGGGTGTTTACTATGTGGTAGCAAAGTCCGATTCGCAAAAGCAAATAGTGAAAATTGTATTGAAGTGAAAAATGTAACCAAAATAGATGCTTCTCTTTTCTTTCAAATTGAGAAGCATATTATAGAATCTGGAATAGGCGAAGACAAAGACAGCTTTGAAACCATAAAAAAGCGTTTGCTAAAACCCCCTGTTTTGAACGCGGAGGAATTTGCCGAAGAGTGCATTTATGTTATTTTGGCGGGAGGGTTTAGACAAAAAATTGCCAAGAAAAAATTTGGCGAAATAATGAATTTTATAAATGGCGGCGGAGAAATTTCAGAAAAAAATTTGCTCAAAATTTTTGGGAATGTAAATAAAATAAGAGCAATAATTAAAATTTGGAACAACAGAGAAAATTTTAGAAATGGATTTTACAAATTAAAAACAGAAGACGAAAAATTGAATTCCTTGGGCAAATTGCCTCACATTGGAGAAATAACAAAAAATCATCTCGCACGAAATTTGGGCATTAGCAAAGTTAAATACGATGTGTGGATTCAACGCCTTGCCATTGCTCTCAACAAATCTAAATTGAAAGAGGGTTTTCCTTTAAACGAAGACGTGAAAATTCTTTGCGATAAAATGTTTGCGCAAATAGAAAAAGCCACAGGATTAAACAAAGGCTATATAGATGTGGTTCTTTGGAAAGCCTGCCAAACGGGAATTTTAAAGTTTCTATATTCCTCCATAACCTTGGGGATATAGCTCAGTTGGTAGAGCGACGCGTTCGCAATGCGTAGGCCAGGGGTTCGAATCCCCTTATCTCCATTATGACTGAACCTTGGTTGATATTGCGCGTTCCTGAAGGTTCCGTGTTTATATACGTTATGCCCTCTGGCGAGCATTTGAAAAAATGGCCCTTGAAAGTTTTGGGGCATATTTTGAAACAGGAAAAAATCCAAATAACAATGAATTCTTTTGGCAAACCTTGCTTGCCTCTGGGCATGGGTTTTGCAAATTGGAGCAATAGCAAGGGAGAGTGCGTTCTCGCTTATTCTATGGAATGCGATGTTGGAATAGATTTGGAATTTTACAAAGAGAAAAATTTTGTGGCAATTTCAAGAAGATTTTTTGCAGAAGGCGAGCTTGCTAGCAAGGCAGAAACTTTTTATCCCTTATGGACAAAAAAGGAAGCCTACTATAAATGTATGGGTGGCGAATTTTTTTCTGTTTTAAAAAGCTACTTATATCCAAACGCAAAAATATGGAACTTGCAAGGTCCGTATAAAGAAAAACACGAAATTGCTCTTTGTTTGCGGAGCAAGCTAATTCACTTCAATGCCGTTTTTCTTGAGAACGGAATCTAGCATTTTTATGCATTCTGCGTAGGCTTTTGCCTCCCAGTGAAGCTCTTGGTCTTTTGCATTTTCTAATTGAAGAACAAGGTTTCCCCTAATTTTTTTTATATCTGTTTCTAGCATATATTTATCTCCAAGCTATAGAATATAGAATAAAACTTTTGCTACTTTATTCAAAATGCAAAATCAAGTAGAGATAATGGCACCAGCGGGTTCTTATGAGTCTCTTATGGCGGCTATAAATGCAGGGGCGAATTCGGTTTATTTTGGCGCAGAAAATTTGAATATGAGGGCTAGGAATTCAAATAATTTCAGTTTGGAAGATTTGGCAAAGATAAGCACTATTTGCAAAGAGAAAAACGTAAAATCTTATTTAACCTTAAACACCGTGATTTACGATAATGAAATGGAACAAATGCGGCGAATAGTTGATGCAGTGGCTCAGAATGGAATAAACGCAATAATAGCTTCGGATATGGCGGTTTTAAATTATGCTTGCAAAAAAGGAATTGAGCTACACGCCTCAACTCAGCTCAATATTTCAAACATAGAAGCTGTGGAATTTTTTTCTGCTTTTTGCGATGTTATGGTGCTAGCTCGCGAACTTACAATCTCCCAAGTGGCAGATATAATAAAGGAAATCGAAAAACGGCAAATAAAAGGACCTTCTGGAAATCTGGTGAAAATTGAAATTTTTTGCCACGGCGCGCTTTGCATGGCGATTTCTGGCAAATGCTATTTGAGCCTCCACCACTACAACCATTCCGCAAACCGAGGCGATTGTTTTCAGGTTTGTCGCAGAGGCTACTCGGTAAAAGATTTGGAAACAGATGAAGAGCTTGAAATAGACAACCAATATATAATGTCTCCAAAGGATTTATGCACCATTGAATTTTTGTCTCAAATTATAGAAGCAGGAGTTAGCATCCTTAAAATTGAAGGCAGGGCACGTGCGCCCGAATATGTTAAAACAACAGTGGAATGCTATAAGCAAGCCGCAGACAGTTATTTTGCTGGAACCTTGACAGAGGAAAAAGCAAAGAGCCTGCGAGAGAGGCTTGCAACCGTTTTCAACAGAGGTTTTTGGAACGGCTATTACTTGGGGCAGAGGCTCGGAGAGTGGTCTGATGTTCACGGCACAAAAGCCTCCACCTCAAAGGTCTATTTGGGAAAAGTTATGAATTACTTTTCAAACATAAAAGTAGCGGAAATTCTATTTGAATCAGGAGAGGAACTCTGCCTTGGTGAAGATATACTGCTAATAGGCACCACCACAGGGGTTGTGGAGCAAAAGGCAGAAGAATTAAGAGAAGACGGAAAAAGCGTTCCGCAAGTTAAAAAAGGCTGCTTATTTTCAATTCCAGTTAAGGACCTTGTTAGGCGAGGCGATAAGCTGTATAAGCTCATTCCGAGGCTGCGCTTATAGGCATTGCGCAGTTTCCTTGAAATTCCGCATTTTCGTTTATCACAATCTGGCGTGTTTTTATATCGCCAACGAAACAGGAGCGGCTTTCCAGCGTCATTAGTCCATCACACTCTATGTTGCCTTGGATTCTGCCAGCTATGGTTGCGGCATTTGCCTTGATTTCACCCTTTATTTTACCTGTTTGCTCAACTATAAGTGTGCCTCTAGTGTTTATTTTTCCAACGACAGAGCCGGCTATGCGGATATCGTTCTCCAAATCTATGGTACCTTCTATCACGGTAGAAGTGCTTAAATGCGTAAGCTCGCTGCTGGATTTTGAAGACATATTTAAAAACCTCTCAAAAAAATCTTTGATAATATAGTAAAATTTTGTCCGAATTTTGCGTTTGAGACTTACTATATTTTCCACATGCCTATAATTCACGCCGATATAGAAACATTTGAGCAAATTGTAATAAATGGCTCTGCGGAAAAAGCCATTGCGGTTGCTTTTGAGGCATCGCCCGCACTGGAAAAACTAGCCAGCGAACTGAAATTCACCATAGCAAAGCTAGACCCCGAAGACCCTAACAACCAACAACTAGCGGCTTACCTGCGCATAAGCGCAATAACCGATATTCGCATTTTCAAAAACCAGCAAATGGTAGCCAACATAAATGGCACCCTTCCCGAAGCAGAGCTAAAAAAACAGCTTTTGCCGTTTTTTTTATCAGAAGAGGAAAGCCTGCTTCTAAATGCCGAAGAAAATCTGAATTTTGGGCAGGCAAGCACGGCTATAAAAATCCTGCAAAAATTATTTGAAAAAAACGCCAGCAATAAAAAAGTTTGTTATCTGCTGGCAAAAGCCAAAGTTATGACCGGAAAAAAGGAAGAAGCAAAAACTTTATTGCAAACCATAAAAGAAGGCGATGATTTTTACAACGAATCAAAATCCCTCTTGGAACTAACAGAATTTTACGAAGAAGCAAAACCCCCTTACGACAAGGCTTATAAATTAGCATCCCAGAACAAATACAAAGAAGCCCTGGATTCCTTTTTAGACCTCATTGAAAACAAGCAAGACAAAGAGGGCAAAGCAAAAAAAGCTATGATAACTTTGTTCTCCGTTCTCGGTCCCAAGCACGAACTAACTTGGGAATATAGGGCTAAGTTGAATAGGCTGATTTATATTTAATTTAAATATTTTTCGCAATAAGAATTTAAAGCAGCTATAGACGTTTCTACTATCGGCGTATATTCCAAAGAAGGTTTGAATATTTCGCTTGCAAAATTATCAATATCATAGTCATGGGCTATTGAGTTTCGCAGTTCTTTTATTTCTTTCCATATTTCCGCAGATTCTATTATTTCCCTTTTTTCCGCTTTGTTGAGCAAATCTATAACCGTACCTGGGTCTTCCAATTCAACCTTGTATAAGCTACGAAGGCTTTTATTTATGAACAAATCTATTGTTCGGGCAAATCTGGATGTTAAAGATTCAAATTCCGTTAATTCCTGTGCGGAAAAATCGTCTTTTATGCCTATTTCTTTGCAAATAGAATAAGAATGCGAAAGCCAACTCATGCTTTTGTTCAAAGCATTCAAATTTTCTTTTAGGATTTTTGCTTTTTCATCCATTTAAAATAACTCCTTCTTTCATAACTGCATATTTAAAAAAGGCTGTATCTCCGGTTTTAGATACAACCAAATCTATTTTTTGTTCGCCTATTTTTTCGCAAATGTTAGAGTTTATATTTAATTTCTTTTTGAAATCTATTTTTTTTGATAATATGCCAATATCAATATCCCCACCTTTTTTTGAATCGTCTGCCCGAGAACCAAAAAGCCAAATTTTAGCTTCCGGGTCGCAAGCAGTGATTGCATTAACTATGCATTCTTTTTCAAAGGTTGAGATGCGCATATTACCTCATAATGTAAGATAGAAACATTTTCTAAATTAACCCTTATGGAACCTGCTAAAAAAATGGAAGAATATAAAGAACTAGACGATCCGGTAGAAGAAGTCTATCGAATAAGGGAAGATATTCAACTATGATATAAAAGCATATCACGCTCATTTGCGTGAAGAAAGACCTAAATGGGAAGCTATGGGGTTTAAGTTTGTATCGGAAACCGAAGCCGCGGCTATGAGGAATAGGAGATAACTATGCAAAATTGCCGAATAGAGGGCGATTTGAGCCTATTTTTTAACCTAAACTTCTTTCAAAGTGTCTGTTAAATCTTTTTGAAACTTTTTAAAATCTTCATCATTTTCCTTAATTCTTTTTCCATTTACACAAATAATTTTGTAGCTTTTAACACAACCATACAAATTTTCGTTTATTTTCTTTTCTATTAAAAGATATTTTTCTTTCATTTTAGTTTTGGGTTCATTTTGATTTTTTGTATCTATTATTTGAATAAATCTAACTGATTTATTTGCAATTTTTATATCGTCTTTGCCTCTGATATAGCAATCCGACATAGCCGTTGTTAGGTATTTTCCAAATATAATCGTAGGATCGTCTTTGGACTCCTCTATTTCTATCACAACAGCTATCTCTTTGCCTTCGAGCAGCATTGCGTCAACTTTGCAAAAATTATTTTCTCTACCTTTTTTATCTAGAAATAATGGGATTTGTTGCTTCTTCTTACATTGAATATCTTCACAAGCTTCATCTAGTCTTAGATCAAAATCATTTTCTTCAGCAATTTTTTTTAGTAACTCGCCTACTTTTTTGTGTAACTGATGTTCAGCCATTTTCACCTCTCTTTAATTCCAGTTAGTAAATATACAAATTTTTTGAATATAGCTATAGCCTCTACTGCTAGATCAATCGTAATCTTAATTCGAATTAGATACCTGACCTGATACCTGTGTAGTGCATATCACGCCGAATCCTGGCGAATAAAAAAAGTGTGGATAAAGAGGAACACCCAGATATATCGTATATTCCACATCTGCTATTTGTGAAATTCCATTTTTCAAAGCCAAATTCGATGCTGAAGGACAAACAAAAATCCCAAAGTCCCTCGCAAAACGATTTATTTTCACATCTTTAGCTATAGTTCCGTGATCATTAATCATCCTTTGAACCGAGAAGCAACTCGTCAATGTGATGAAAGAGAGAGCAAGCAGAAAATTTCTCATATTTTTCTCCTAATTGTTGTTGAAAAAATTGTACACAATGCAAATCCAAGGACAAGGTAAGCCTTGCATCTATGTAATTTAGGTAAATTCTTGAATTCTGAAACTTTTGGTTCAGAATAGGGGGGGGGGGGGGGGGGGCAAATAGGGCAAGCCTGCCCAGCGAGCATTCTTGCGTTTTTGGTTGGTTAATAACTAAATTTGCCATTCTAGATAGTAAATATACAATTTTTTTTGGAAAAGAGGAAAAAAATCTGCAAAATTGGGAAATTTTGTCAAAATAGAGCTTGTGGGGGAGGGTCTAATTGTAATTATCTTGTGCTAAAACCTATTCCAAATGAAATTTAGCCCCTGATTTCTGTAATTTTGCATTTTGGTGTCGGAACTTATCAGAGGGACTTTATTGGTTATAGCGTGTGCCATTATAGCGTGGTCAAAGGGGTCTTTATGACCTAAAATCGGTTCTATTTTGCCAAGTGCAAGGATATGTTCTTTTTTTATATAATCAACAACAAACCCCCATTCCTCTAATGATGAAAAAATATCCTCCGTTGTTTTCCACATAGGCATTTCTATTCTACCTACTCGCAACAACAGAATAATCTCTATTATACTTTCCGAGCAGATGTAGATTTTATTTTCATAGTCGTTGAGAATGTTCCAAACATCTCTGCTAAGTTTATCTCTTTCTTGTATTACAAAGAGAAATATATTTGTATCAATAAAATATCTCATTAAGCGTACCACCAAGGTGTATCGTATTCTCTCAATACGGCTTTCATATCGTGGATTATCAAACCTGAACCTTCTGGATGTTTTAACCACCATTTGGCAATTTTTGACAATTTCTTTGGTTTAGCTTGTTCTTTTTTCGCTGCCTTTGGCATAAAATTCTCCTTATATGTTAAGGGTAAATATAACAAAAATTTTGGGAAAATGGGTAAAAAAAGCGAATACGTAGTCACTTTGCAAGCAATTGTTGCCAAATGAAGCAAATCTTTCTAACTTCTCTCCAATGATTTTATCCCTTCTCCCTTCTCGCGAAAAATCCTTGCAACGCCTTCACCCTTGGGTGTTCAGCGGTGCAGTTGATAAAGTAAATGGCAACCCCAAACTTGGTGAGACGGTTAAAATTGTTGATAGCAATGGGAATTTTTTAGCTTGGGGTGCGTACTCACCAAATTCGCAGATAAGGGTTAGGGTTTGGAGTTTTGATAAGAATGAAAAAATAGATAAGGATTTTTTTGTTCGCAAATTGAAGCTATGTTTGGAGAGCCGCAGGGCTGTTGGTTTTGAGCCAAATGGAAAAAATGCGTTTCGGTTGGTGAATGCGGAAAATGATTTTTTGCCGGGGTGTATAGTTGATTATTATGCGGGTTATTTAAGCGTTCAGTTGCTCTCTGCTGGTTGGGAAATTTTTAGGGATGTTTTTGCCCAGTGTTTAAGGGAAATTTTCCCAAATTGCAAAGGGATTATTGAACGTTCAGATAGCAATGTTCGCATAAAAGAGGGCTTGGAGCCGCAGGTGAAAGTTTTGGCGGGGGAAATTCCTCAACACCCGATTGAAATAGAGGAAAATGGGCTTAAAATTTTGGTTGATTTGCACAGCGGGCATAAGACTGGTTATTATTTAGACCAGAGAAATGCTAGGAAAAGAATTGGCGAGCTTGCTAAAGGCAAACGTGTTTTGAACTGTTTTTGCTACACCGGCGGCTTTGGCTTGTTTGCCGCCAAGGGTGGCTCAAAATTTGTTAGGCAAGTTGATGTTTCTGCCTCTGCGCTTGAGCTTGCAAAGCGAAATGCCTCGCTGAATGGCTTGGAAAATGCAGAAATTGAATACGTAGAAGCAGATGTGTTTACTTATTTACGTAAATGCAGGGATAAGGGCGAGACCTTTGACCTCATAATCCTAGACCCGCCCAAATTTGCGGAATCCTCAAGCCAAGTGGAAAAGGCGGCAAAGGGCTACAAAGATATTAACCTGCTGGCTATTAAACTGCTTGCCCCAAGCGGAATGCTTGCCACATTTAGTTGCAGCGGGCATATAAGTGCCGAATTATTCAAAAAAATAGTGGCAGATGCCGCAGTTGATGCAAAACGGCAGGTGCAGATTTTGGAGAACTTTGGGCAAGCACAAGACCACCTAGTGCTAGGGTCATTCCCAGAGGGAATGTATTTAAAAGGATTGCTTTTATTTAGTGGCTCCGAGCAGATTTGAACTGCTGACGCACGGATTTTCAGTCCGACGCTCTACCAACTGAGCTACAGAGCCGTGGGTGTAAATATAGTAAAATTTAAAGACTTTGTCAAATTTTTTGATTCAGTTTTTAAGACAACGAACGGAAAAACCAAACCCCTTGCCACGGTAGTCACGAAAAACATAATCTATAAAACCTATGCCCTGATAGTAAGCAGCAATAGTATTGTCATTGTACTCATCAACGCTCCACCAATAACTCCCATAGCCAGCTATCAAGCAACCACCCCATGGGTCGGATATTGCACGGCAGCCGCCAGGCAAGGCAGAAAAACCATAATCATCTGTACCGTTTCCTCCTTCTCCTTCATAACTTGCCCAGCCTGTAGTTGCCTTTAATTTCGTACCAGCTGTAAGGCTATCTCCTACATAATTAATCAATTTATCCCAATCAGCATTAGTAGGGATACGGAAACCAGAAGGACATATTGTCATAGCCGTTGCATAGTCGTATAATCTGCCATATTTAACACAATTAGCTTGAATTTCTGCATCGGTTAAAGATTCCTCGCTGTTTTCTTTGTCCCCGTAACACCAAGAATTACCCTCACTAGGATTGTAATTTAAATTACGTTTAAACCACGTTTGTGTACCAATCACAATTGTCTCGTAAGTTTCGTTACCATAAGTAACTGGCGTACCATAAACAATATTGCTCGATGGTTTATTCTCATCGCTAGGTGAAGAGCAAGCGAGAAAAAATACCATTGCTGAAAGGGCTAAGTAAAAATATCTTGCTATCATACAAACTTCCTCTTAAATTTCCTGTGATTTTCAATGTTTTTTTCAACATCTTTTTTGTCCCAGATTTGAAGTTCCCAGGGGAAATAGAAATTGCTTTTATTTTTAAAATAAATATGTGTGCCCTTATAGCCTTCCTTGTCCCTTGAGTACCAGTTCTTTAATCCGTATTTTTCCTGCCAGCCGTCTAGCAGCTTTAAAATAGCCTCAATATCATTTGAACAGAGTATTATCCTCGCCCCAAAAATATCATTCATCCAATTATTTACAGGAAATTGCTCTTCTTTGCTTTGAAATCGCATAATCTTGTCTTCAATGCTTTCGCTTGTTTTTACGCGGTAGTAATAATTCACATCATCCAAATTTGCGCCTATCAAATAATCGTTTATGCTCTCGTGCAAATTCAGGCGATAATTCAAAATGTGTTGCTTTGGAATATTGGCTATGGTTTTGGATAGATTTATCTTCTCCACTTTTCCCGTTTCAAAATAATCATTTGAAAATTCAAGATGAATTTTATTTATTTCGGATATTAGGCGTTCTGTTTTTTCAATCATATTCTGAAAATTTAGAAAATGCGTAAATAAATTTTTCTATATTGCAGGCAGCTTAGAGGTATAGCTATGAACTGGTTTCTTTCGCTTTTATTGAATGATGGCATTGCCCACACTATTTTCATTTTTGCATTTGTGATTGCGCTGGGTATGAGCCTAGGCAAAATTAAATTCTTTGGGGTTTCGCTTGGCATTGCTTTTGTGCTGTTCGTAGGTCTTGCCTGCGGGCATTTTGGATTATCTGTGAATGAGAATCTGCTCAATTTCATAAAGGATTTTGGGCTTGTGCTGTTCGTGTTTGCTGTTGGCTTGCAAGTAGGACCATCGTTTTTTTCCTCCTTTAAAAAAGATGGCTTGCAGTTGAACATCGTGGCTGTTTCCATTGTGTGTTTAGACATAATCGTTGCAATAATTCTCTACTATATTTTTTCTTCCAACGTTTCAATAGCGATGATGGTTGGCATTTTAACTGGAGCAACATTAAACATTCCCTCGCTTGGTGCTGCACAAGAGGCAATGCGCCAACTGTCAATGACCGAGAACATAGCCTTAGGTTCTGCGGTAGCTTATCCCATTGGAATTGTTGCGGCTATACCTCCTTTGGTTCTTTTGAGGGTTCTTTTAAAAATAAATACGGCAGACGAAGCGAAAAAAATAGAAAGTGCTAGCGATTCAAGCGAACAGCCCATACACTATTCAGTTTTGCTCACCAACGATGCCATAGCAAACAGAAGCTTGGAAGATGTCAAAAAACTGGTGGGACGCAATTTCATAATTTCCCGCCTAAAGCGAGGCGAGGAATATTTCATTCCGCAGGCGGGTGAGATTTTGCATTTAAACGACTCGCTTAAAATTTTATCTGCTCCGGCAGATAAAGAGGCTATCACGATATTTATAGGAAAGGAAATTGAGGTGGATTGGAAACCATCGGAACACAAATTAGTATCTAGAAAAATAGTGATAACTCAAGACAAAATAAACGGTAAAACTTTAGGTTCTCTCAGCTTGACGGCTTTTGGCATAAGTATAACTCGCATTAACCGTTCAGGGATAGATTTGCTTGCCAGCCCGAATTTAACCTTGCAACTAGGCGACAAAGTGTCAATCGTTGGCGAAATACAAGCTATTCAAAAAGCGGAATATTTGCTCGGCAACACATTGAAACGCTTGAACGAGCCGAGTATAGTCACAATATTCGTAGGAATTTTATTAGGAATTTTGATAGGCAGCATACCCATTTCTTTCCCGAATATGCCGCTACCTGTGAAGCTCGGCTCGGCGGGTGGTCCCTTGGTTGTGGCAATTTTGCTAGGACGTTTTGGCTACAAATTAAAGCTCATAACTTACACCACGCAGAGCGCAAACTTAATGATTAGGGAAATGGGCATTTGCTTGTTTTTGGCAAGCGTTGGCATTGGCGCGGGAGCTCAATTTGTGGAAGCGATAACTTCCCAAAACGGCTTGCTGTGGCTCTTTTGCGGATTTTTGATAACCGTGTTACCTTTGATTATAGTCGGATTTTTTGCCGTAAAATTTGCCAAATTCAATTTCCTAACGCTGATGGGCGTTCTATCCGGCAGCCGCACAAATCCGCCCTTGCTCGCCTATTCCAATTCCGTTGCGGCAAGCGATGCCCCAGCGGTTGGCTATTCAACCGTGTATCCGCTCACAATGTTCTTGCGAATACTCTCGGCACAGGTGTTGATACTCGTGTTTTGCGGGTGAGATTTTGTTCAATCAAATAATGTTAATGTTCCTTGTTTGGCTTTATAGTCATAATGACTAAAGTAATTTGAAATAAATAGTTCTTTGCCTTTTTGGTCGGAACTATCGGTAATATTTCTCATTCCATAAGTTAAATTCCAAGGAACTATGTTTGCAAATGAAAATAGTTCCCTAATATATTCGCTATCATCGTAAGTTATAAGCCATTTGTGCGGACAGTTTCTCATATTTTCAGCGAAACGCTTATGGTCAAATGATTTGTGAAGATTTCCGTTTTTGCCATAAAGTGCCGATTTTGTTGCCGAATAATAAGGAGGGTCTAAAAAGATAAACACATTCTCACCATCTTTTTGTACTACTTCTTCATAATCATAATTTGTTATTGTTGAGCCGTTTATAACTTTTGCCAAATCATTTAATCTTTGTATGCTACTCTCTGTAAAACGTCCTGTAAATGCACTTTCACTATAACCGCCGCTTAAAGTTGTTCCAGAAAAAGTCACTCTATTAAAAATAAAAAATGCAGCGGCTTTTTCCAAATCGTTAAACGAATTGATATTCTTATTTAGAAATTGAAATAATTCCTTTCCTATTGGATATTGTTTTCGCCATTCATTAACTTTATTTATCAAAGCATTTACATCTTTTTGTGTCATTGACCAAAATTTGTAAAGTTCCAAGTACAAGTCGTTTATCCAGTATTTTTTTTTCGGAAATCGTTGTTTCACATATACAAAAACAGATCCGCCGCCTAGAAATGGCTCTCGAAACTCGTCAAAATCAGGAAGCAATTTTGCTATCGTTTCAACCGCACGACTTTTTCCACCAGGGTAACGTAGAGGAGATTTTATCATTTTGAATACCCTATTTTTACCACAAATCCATTTTCTTTAGCTTCATCTAACAAAATGTCAATAAATCTAATTTTGTTCTGCGAAAATTTATTAAACAGCAAAAAATCAGCTCTCTTCCAAACGGGAACCTCTGATGAAATCTCGCCACTGATTTTCGGCGAAGTCAATTTCAATACCGCTGTGCTTTTCATTTTCTTGCCATTAACTAGAACTTCAGACAAATTTGAATACAAAATCATTTTAAGCAAACCGTCTTTTATATCGTTTATGCTTGGCGATATAGCATCTTTTGAATGTTTAGCTTCAATTATATACACAATATTTTTATCAAAGGAAATTTCGTCTGCTGTGAAAAAATATTGCCCACCCAGATAATTTGTAATTGTAACTTTTGCCTTTGTGAGTGTTGATAAACTCTCTTTAGGCTGTGTAGTTACTATCTCTCGTGATTGTGCTTTTTTTGCTTTCTCTCTTGAAAACTGCATAAATTTTTCGACATTTTTCCCTATTCTATTTTTGAAATTATCTATCCCTCTTTGACTATGTAGTTTTACACCTAGTTCTTTTTCTATTCTGCTATATGCTTCTTTGGATTTATCTATTATCCTATGAAAATTCTTTTTTAATTCATTCAGATTCCAATGAAGTGCTGAACTATGATATTGTTTAATTTCCTTAATTTTAGAAATTATATCTTTATTGTTAAATTCAAAATCCGTGATTTTATTCTTGTACTTCTGATTTCTTGTTGCCTTATTGTAATATGTAAGAATTACAAAAACATCAAGCAACGACATTAAGGAAATTGTATCCCATTGCAAAAAATCACGATCGCCATTCGCTCCCTCATCTTTGATTATGGGAATTATGGTGATTTTCTTTGAAACATTGAGTGTATTATAAACTCTTTCGTAAGGATAGGAACGACTACGTTTTGGAGAAAGCCATTTGGAAACAGCAAAGGAATTATTGCCATCTTTCAGAATGAAATATGAAGATGCATTGTTGATATTAAAATTTTCAATATCAATTACCTGCAAGTCTTCTGCAAGCAAAGACTTATATTTTATTCCTGTGATTTTTCCTTTAATATCCACTTGCCGTTCTCTTTCTTCTTAAATTCAGTTAGTAATCTATAAAATTTTCTATATTAAAGCTACCCTCCCAAGGTAACCTTGTGAAAATCAAGGGCAGTCCCGCTACTGTAACGGCAAAAGCCGAAGCCAGAAAACTTGCTTGGGGGCAAAGCTCCATAAGGCGTTTTGCAACAATGTTCCGAGGTAGAATATGATACCACAAAAATTGGATTTGCGTTTTGGCGTAATTGCCACTATGATTCTCTTGGCGGCACTCAGCCGTCTTATCCCGCACCCACATAACTTTTCGCCCATAGGCGGAATGGCTCTCTTTGGAGCGGCTTATTTCACCAAACGACAATGGGCTTTCATTGTGCCTTTGGTATCTATGTGGATAAGCGACCTCGCTCTGAACAACATATTGTATAGGGAATATTTTGACCACTTTGTTTGGTTCTACAGCGGCTCTCTATTCACTTATGGTGCTTTTGCGTTAATAGTATTGCTGGGAATATTCGCTTTGAAAAAAGTGCATATCTACAACCTAACGCTTTCGGCTTTGGGAGCTTCGGTAATATTTTTTATAGTGTCTAACTTTGGCGTGTGGTTTTCTGGAATTATGTACCCAAAAGATTTGAGCGGGCTTGTGGCTTGCTATGTTGCGGGAATACCATTTTTCCAAAATACCATTCTCGGCGATTTGTTCTATAGCGCGGTGTTGTTTGGAACTTTTGAGTTGAGTGTTAGAAAAGTGCCAAGTCTGGCTATTGGCTAAGATTCGCAGGCTATAGCTAGGTGGAAATCGCAAAACTAACGCTATATGTAGTGGCTAGGTAAAAAATTTTTCTATATTCAAGCTACCCTCTCAAGGTAACCTTGTGAAATTCAAGGACAGTCCCGCTACCGTAACGGCATAGCCGAAGTCGGAAAACTTGCCTGGGGGCAAAACTCCATAAGGCGTTTTGCAACAATGTTCCGAGGTAGAACTATGAATATGGAATTATTCATTGTTAAAAGAAATGGGAAAAAAGAGGCTTTTTCCATTGATAAAATCAAGAGTGCCATTTCAAAAGCGTTCTTGTCGGTTGGAGTTTTTGCAACGCAAGATGTTCTGAACAATATATTGTGCAGAATTAATATCT